>WFLX010217663.1_pt1 | contig 47754 bp, 54 predicted proteins | sample 4967041 | NCBI WGS metagenome assembly WFLX01 (sample SAMN12857096, study PRJNA449069) | gut metagenome | isolation source: stool from male and female vole | host: Microtus ochrogaster | place: USA:Florida | collected 2017
TAATACTCGTTTTTGTATCAGAGAACATTCATCCTCTGTCAAGCCATATAGCAGGGAGAGTTCATTTTCTATGTCGTTCATTAAATCATCTGAACTCGAAAGCGCGTGCTTTCGCACGCCATGTTTGACTTCGTCTAACGCTTTCTCGTTAATAACTGCAGAAAAACAAATGCCGCTTCGCGTCGCTTGTTTTTCTTCTGCGGTTATTATATCATAATTTTCTTCTTCTGTCAGAATTTTATCCACAAGTGAGATGATGCGCTGCTGTTGTGCGGCAGAGGCTATGGGGATGGGCAGCGCTTCGATATGGGATTTTAACAGTTTTACGGAGTCAAATCCGACTCTCCAGTAGAATGACGCAATGCTGCTGTTCAGTACCGCAAGGATATATTTGATATCTAGTCCGTCTATGTGCGGGATCAATATATTGCAGCTGTTTAATGTAAGATAACCGCGATCATCATAGGAGAAGACGGGAGTTTTTCCGATAAAGCGGTATAACAGCTTTTCCTTGGCACGGTAAATATCTTCTTTGGCGCACTGCTGAAATACTTCTGGGGTATATCGGATCCGGTCAAATGGTCCATGCAGCCGGTATTTGCTGAGGTTAAAACCGCGGATGATCGGTTCGGCGGCAATGTCCGCAGGATCCGTGCCGGAAGCTCCTTCTATATTCATAATGGGAACGGATATAGGATTGCGGTTTTCTTCTCCTGAGGGAATCAGGAATCTGTCATTGTCGCCGGTTACGATGCCGAGGGCAAAGTCGGCGACTCCCCTTAACCTTACGGCGTGATCCAATGAATCCAGCTTGTAAAACAGTGAATAGGAAGCGTCGTCTGCATGCAGCATCGGAAAATAGTCTGCCGAAGGAGCGCTTTTAAAAGATCGTTCAGGAACGCTGCGGTTTTCGATGGTGTAATGTTCTGTTTTTTTATATACGTCGCAGCAGCGGATACCGGGCTGTCTGCGATCCTTTTGTAATGTCAGGATGACAGAGGGACAGTCGACTAAGGTAAAGGGCTGCATCAGATATTCAATCGAAAGAAGCCGTGTGTTTTTCAATAAGATTTTCCGCATTTCACGATGCCGTCCTGCTGTTAAAAGAGAGGCAGGCAGCAAAAAGGAGATGATGCCGTTATCCGACTGGTGGCGGATGGAGTTTTGTACAAATAATGCGGCGGAATCCTTTGCCCCGGAATGTTTCCGGGAGGGGAGGCTCGCTCCCCAGGGAGGGTTGCCGAATATCAGTGTGTTTTTGCATGACGGGAAATGACGCAGGGAATCGGCAACGCGGATGTTTTCGCGCAATGCGTCAATATCCGTATCCGGGGCGTTTAAGGCAATATTGATCCGTGCAATGGCAATGGCGGCAGGATCGGTATCCTGACCGATAAGCTGTATTTTGACGGGTTTTTCTGCGTTTTCTGCAATTTTTGCATATTCTGTTTTTTTCGTATTTCTTGTATAGGAAAGAATCTGCAGGAGAAAATTGCCGGTTCCGCACGCCGGATCAAAGAAGATATTGATATTCCCTGTAAGCGGCGCAGTACGGTCGATCAGCCTTTTTACCAGCGGAGACGGCGTATAATAGATACCGGATCTTTTGCGCCTGTCAAGCTGCATCAGGGATATATAGAGATATCCTAAAAGATCCTCATACGGCAGGAATGACAGCGAGGGATAATCGGCTCGTTCTTCCTGATCGGGCGCAAGGGCGCGCAGATCATTCACCAGAGGAGCATATTTTTGCAAGGTATTGTCGGATTGAAAAAAACCTTCTGCATAATGCGCAATGGTTGTGAGCAAAGGCGCGTCTGTTTCCTGACAGTAAGTTATGACATGGTTAAGCTGCTCCATGGCAGCTTCGCCGCAGTCAAGATAATCCTTATAAGCACGGGGTAAGCGGATCGCCGTTTTATTGCGGCGTTTTGTCAGTTTTCCCGTCTGCTGCAGATTCTCTTTAAGTTCTTTTATGGAATCCGGAGTGAAATAGTTTCCCTTTTTTTCAACAAAATGATCAGGCGTCAGTCTGCCCTGCCTGATCCAGTTGCGTCCGGTGGCTTCAGAAATTGAAAGATATTCACATGCCTGTTTTAATGTCATCCATTCCATATTTAATAGAATACCAAAATTTTGTTGATTTGGAAAGTATTCTATCATATTCCTATGCAAATCGCGTTTCCTTAGAAATAATTTATGAATAATACGGCACTTTCACTCATATTTTAATAAATAAAACGATATTGCATATAGAATGGAGAAATAGAATGGAAAAATGGAAAAGATGTGGAATACTGCTTGTATGCGTGGTCATGATGGGGATGTTTCTGATGGGATGCACGATCAGGGAAGGAAGCGATAAGAAGCTGCGTGATGTTGAGTTTACCGTGCTGGCGGAGGACGAGATACCGCCGGAATTTCTTGAATTTATTACCGGAAAACAGGCGGATCCGTTTAAACTGACTTATACTACGGATCAGTATCTATACATAGCTGCGGGTTACGGGAAGCAGGAAAGCGGAGGATACAGCATAGCGGTAAAGGATTGTTATATGACAGAAAACGCGCTGGTATTTGATACGGAGCTGATCGGTCCCTCTGCTTCGGAGAATATTATGCCGGGGGCGTCCTATCCCTATATCGTCATTAAGACAGAAAAGACGGATGCGACGGTGATCTTTAGGTAAAAGTTTGTGTAAAATACCCCCTTTTTGTCAGCTTAGGATTTTGTCTGACTAAAGGGGGTATCATTTAACAAGATATCTACATTCTTTCTTTTTGCCTTTTCCTTTCGGTTATTCAAATGTATACTCGTGATTTTCATATACGATGGCTCCGGAATTGGTTTTATCCCTTAAATATATATACAGTTCTTCACTGCTGCAGTATTCTACGAGTACATGCGTAAAATTATCTTCGTAATAATCATCAAAATGATTTGCTTCGCATAAGCCAACGAACAATTTACCCTGATTCATCTGATACATCATGTCATATATAATAACCCCGCCGCCTATCTGTACGGTTTCGGCAAAGACTTCTTCTTCCTTATCGGAACGATCGGTAAGCCCTATTATGTTCATGCCCTCATAAATTTTGTCCGGCCTTCCCAGTAAATCACCCAACGCAACATAAGTATCCATATTAATTCCATTGGAATAATCCAGACCGAGAGCAAGGTCTCCATAATTACACTCAACAACTTGATTTACATCGCCTACAAGATAGTTATTTTCTTCCATAAGTTGGGCAAGAGTTCTAGGTTCGCCTGATAAATTATATAGCGTCACCAATACATAGCGCTCCTCTGCATTATAAAGTTTGATTTCAACATAGCCATTGTAGGTATTGGTATCCGCTTCGATATAAGCTTTTATATCGTCGGTGGTGTTGCTTCCTATGCAGTAACTGACGAAATTCTCGTGATACAAAATATCAGAAACAGGAGATCCGTCTGTAAAACATCCAAACATTACCAGATCAGACAAATCCTTTTCCTCCAAAGCCTGCGGACCGTATTTTAGCCAGAAAGGGCTGTAGCCTGCTTCTTCCGCTGCATTCCAATCACCGGAAAATGTATTCGCTGTCTCATTTTCTGCCACCGCGCTTTCCCGTACCGTATCAACTGCGCCTGTTTCATCCTTTCCGCCACATGCTGTAAGACAAAAGGCTAATGTTAAAGCTGCTAATAAAACTTTCTTTTTCATAAAATCCTCCTTTAAAATTTTGCCGCTCGATACACTATTTTGAAAACAAAAATATTTAGATGTTCCGCTCACAAGACACTCTTAATGTGATAAAAATATGTAATCGAACGCTGTCATATATATAGATTATTAAAAAGGGAAAAAGGTTGGGTTTAAATAAAAATTTTTAAAAAATAGAAAAGTGGAAATTAATTCTCAAAATAAATTTTATATTTTTACAAAACAGGAGCACGAACCATTTTCACATCTTGCGGCTATGGGTAAATTATATGCAGCAGAAGCCGCTACAAATGTGACACGCCGTTGCGCTCAACTTGTAGGTTATGACGGATATTCAAGAGATTTTCCGTTTGAGCGTTTAATGCGTGATGCAAAGATTACAGAGATTTATGAGGGTACGAGTGAAGTACAGAGAATGGTTATATCTTCATGGATGGGGATTAAGTAATCTATAGCATATGATTATATACAGAGGAATGAGTTGGTATATAGTAAAATAACTGTATTTATTGTAACAGCTATGCATATTTTTCAGATAAGGAACGGTAGCCAAAGTTGCTGCCGTTTTTCAATTTTTAGGAAAAACGGTCTGCTGGTGGGATGTATTCAGCAGAATTGATTTAATGGATTTTTTATTGGAATTATATGGACGGCGTGGTAAAATGTAGCTGTCGGATAAAGGAGGCTTGCCTGAAAGAATATATCGGGGGATGTGCAGAAATTACGGAAACATCAGATGTTGTATACATAGGCGCAGACTTTCCGGACGAGTTTGCACATTCCAAGGACACAAAGGCATTAAGGGGCGCAAATATGTATGCAAAGGCAAATTCTTCAAGCATTATCAAAGAGATGATAGAAATTGCTACAAATAAGACATTTGCAGAAAACTATGCGCAGAAACATAATACAGATGCAAAATTTGGTTGGTACAGGTATGATACACGTTTTGCAATACCCATTTATGACGATAACATGGAATTAATCAGGTATAATGTGTTTTCAGCAAGAATATTGGTACGCCACGCAAAAGATGGAAAATTATACCTGTATGATGTTTTAAGGACAAAAAAAGAAACGAGCAAGCCGCTTGAGCAATAGCTGTACGGTCGAAAAACTCATTTCTTTATAGTTCACATTTTAAAGGCATATGGCAGTTTTGTCAAGCGTCAACAATTAAATATTGATACATCAAATAAACTTAGGAATCCAGCTGCCAAGCGGCTGCTGTGCAATCGCACTCAAAGATTTTTTCATTATCATGTCAGAATACGGAGATAAAAGGTCGATGAACTATACAACAGAGATAATAAGAAGTAAAAGAAAGAGTATCGGATTTGAGATCAAAGAGGCCGGCAGACTGATTGTCCGCGTGCCTTTTTCCGTGAGCCGGGATCAGATTTTTCGGGAAATGGAAAAAAATCAGAACTGGATCGACAAACATATGCTGATCGTGCAAGAAAGAGAGAGGGAACAGGAAAAAATAACAAAATTTACCAGAGATGAAGTAGAAGAGATGGCGGAGGAAGCGCTTGTGGTGATCCCGCCCAAGGTGAAAGAGTATGCCGCCATTCTGGGAGTAAGATATGGAAGGATCACGATCCGCAATCAAAAGAGCCGGTGGGGAAGCTGCTCCGCCAAGGGCAATCTGAATTTTAACTGCCTTCTCGTAAAAGTGCCGGAGGATGTCCGTGATTATGTGATCGTACATGAGCTGTGTCACCGGATGGAAATGAATCACTCTGAAAAATTTTGGAAGCTGGTGGAAGGTGTGCTGCCGGACTACCGAGAGCGAAGGAAGTGGCTGAAAGAAAAAGGCAATGCATTGATCGAAAGGTTATAACAGGGGATTCTAAAAAGCATTTCTTTGTGGTATAATTTGGTATATAGAAAGAAAAAGGAGCCAAAGCTTTGATCATAAAGAATGTGAGACTGATCAATCCTGCCGACGGCAGGGATGAAATATGCCGGATCGATATTGAGAACGGTCTGATAAAAGAAATCGTGGGACAGGATTCACAGGGGGAATCTACTGAGAACAAACAATTTAACGAGGATTCCTCCCGGACACAGGAGATTCTTGATGCTAAAGGCTGTATTGCGGCTCCCGGTCTGGTGGACGTCCATGTGCATTTCAGGGATCCGGGATTTACTTATAAGGAAGACATTGAATCAGGCAGCCTTGCTGCAGCGAAGGGCGGATATACCAGTGTGATCCTGATGGCGAATACAAAGCCTGTGGTGGATCAGGAGGAGACGCTTTCCTATATTCTGGAGAAGGCAGGAAAGTCGCCGATTCACGTATATTCCTGTGCCTGTGTGACCAAAGGGATGAGAGGTCAGGAGCTTGTTGATATGGACCAGCTTCATAGATGTGGCGCTGTGGGATTTACGGATGACGGACTGCCGCTGCTGGAAGCGGAAGTGGCTAAAAGGGCAATGGAGCAGGCGGCGCGTCTGGATGTTCCCATCAGTTTTCACGAAGAAGATCCTTCATTGATTACGAATCCCGGTATCAACCGGGGGAAGGTGTCAGAGCGGCTTGGCATCGGAGGTGCGCCCAGAGAAGCGGAGATCACCATGATCGAAAGGGATCTGACGCTGGCGCTTGAGACAGGCGCAGCTATAGATATCCAGCATATCAGTACGAAAGAAGGCGTAGAACTGGTCAGGCAGGCGAGAAAGAAAAGCGACAGGATCCATGCGGAAGCAACTCCGCATCATTTTTCTCTGACGGAGGAGGCGGTATTGGAGCATGGGACGCTGGCTAAGATGAATCCGCCGCTTCGGACGGAGGACGACAGGCAGGCGATCATAGAAGGCTTGAAGGATGGAACAATCGATCTGATTGCGACAGATCATGCGCCCCACAGTGCGGAAGAAAAGGCAAAGCCGTTGACGGAAGCCCCAAGCGGCATTATCGGTCTGGAGACGGCCCTTCCTCTGGCAGTCACCAATCTGGTCCATACAGGGCATCTGACCATGATGGAGCTGATCGAGCGGATGAGTTATGCGCCGGCGAAGCTGTATCATCTGAATGCAGGTTCGATAGAGGTTGGGAAACCGGCGGACATTGTGATATTTCATGAGCAGGAGAAAGGACAGGCAGGACCCTTCCTCTCCAAATCGCAAAACTCCCCGTTTGCCGGACAGATGTTAGACGGCGTAGTGGAATATACGATCTGCGGTGGGGAGGTTGTATATAGTAGAAAGCAAAAGAAAGGATAATTAATATGGCAAAAAGAAAAGAGACTGCCAGGATCTATCGTCAGGAATTGCTGGCAGATAATATCTTTTCCCTGACGATCGAAACCTCCATGGCGGAGGAGGCTCATGCCGGACAATTTTTAGGCGTTTATATCGAGGATGCAAGCCGTCTGCTGGCAAGACCGATCAGTATCTGTGATGTAGATACCGCAAGGGGACTGATTAGGATGGTCTATCGTATCAGTGGCGAGGGAACAAGGAAGTTATCCGGATATCAAAGAGGCAAGTCATTGGAGATCCTGGGTGTGCTGGGCAATGGATATGATATCAGCGTGACGGAGGGGAAGCGTACCATTGTGATCGGCGGCGGGATCGGGATCCCACCGATGCTTTTTGCCGCGAAGTCTGTTCCTGGGGAAAAGGAGATCGTGCTGGGCTATGCCGATGCGGATAATTATTTAAAGGTTGAATTTGAAAAAGAAGCAAAGGTACATATTGCAACGATGGATGGAAGCGTTGGAACAAAGGGCACAGTGATCGATGCCATGAATGCTGATCAGATAGATGGCGACGTTATATTTGCATGCGGTCCGATGCCGATGCTCCGCGCAGTGAAGCAGTATGCAGCCGGACATCAGATAGAAGCCTATATTTCACTGGAGGAACGGATGGCATGCGGCATCGGGGCGTGTCTTGGATGCGTATGCAGGACGGTAAAGAAGGACAATCACACCCATGTCAATAATACAAGGATCTGTACGGAAGGTCCCGTATTTGACGCAAAGGAGGTGGAGATCTGATGAACACTAAAGTGACCATTGCAGGGGTAGAATTTAAAAATCCCGTTATGACAGCGTCAGGAACCTTCGGCTCCGGACAGGAGTACAGCGAGATGGTTGATCTTAACCGTCTGGGCGCAGTGGTAACAAAAGGCGTTTCGGCAGTTCCTTGGGAGGGGAATCCCACGCCGAGAGTGGCGGAAGTCTATGGCGGCATGCTGAATGCCATCGGACTGCAGAATCCCGGCATTGATGTATTTATTGAAAGGGATATTCCTTTTTTAAAAAAGTTTGATACAAATATCATTGTGAATGTATGCGGTAAAACCGTGGAAGAATATCTGGCAGTTGTAGAACGGTTAAATGACCAGCCGATCGCCATGATGGAGATCAATGTTTCCTGCCCCAATGTAAAGGAGGGCGCTCTGGCATTCGGACAGGATGCCAAAGTTTTGGAACGTGTGACAGCAGAGATCAAAAAGGCGGCAAAGAAGCCTGTTATTATGAAGCTCAGTCCCAATGTAACCAATATTAAGGACATGGCACTGGCGGCTGAGGCAGGCGGTGCGGACGCAATATCCCTGATCAATACGCTGATTGGCATGAAGATCGATATTAACAGGAAAACATTTGCGCTGGCGAATAAGACCGGCGGATTTTCGGGACCTGCCATTAAACCGGTAGCGGTGCGGATGGTATATGATGCGGCGCATGCCGTGAAGATCCCCGTGATCGGCATGGGAGGCATCGGCAGCGGCGAGGATGCCGTGGAATTTCTGCTGGCAGGCGCGACGGCGGTTTCCGTCGGCACGATGAATTTTGTGGATCCGGTCATGACCATAAAGGTAGTGGAAGGCATCGAGGCATATATGGAGAAATTTGGACACAAGGATATCCGGGAGATCATAAAAGCAGTAAAATATACGCGAAAGCAATGAGCAGTGCGTGAGTGAGTGAAATTATATGTTGCCGGAAGCTTGCTTACGAGCGACATATAATTTCAGGAGCGAACATAGGGCGAAGCCCGCGAATGAGGAAAACCGAAGGTTTTCCGAATGGTGCACTGCGGATATGGTATAATAAGCACAGAAGGAAAAGTACATTAATAATGAAAGGGGTGTTTCGTATGAGTGAAAAAAGATTTGTGGTGGCATTGACAAGAACCTGCGGCAGCGGCGCGACGATCATCGGGCAGATGTTGGCAAAAGAATATGGAATCGATATGTATGATAAGAATATCCTGCGCATGGCAAGTGACGACAGCGGTATCAGCGAAGCCCTTTTTGCGCAGGCGGACGAGACCATGAAAAAAAGCCTTCTCTACAGCGTGACGAAGAAGGTTTATAATGGGGAGATCATTCCGCCGGAGAGCGCTGATTATACGAAAAACGACAATCTTTTCGCATTTCAGGCAAAGGTGCTAAAGGAGCTGGCGGAGCGCGAATCCTACATTTGCATCGGCAGGGCGGCAGATTATGTCCTCAGGGATTATCCGAATGTCATCAGCATCTTTGTCTATGCGCCGTTGGAAAAATGCATCCAGACGGAGATGAACCGTCTGGCGCTTTCCAGAAAAGAAGCGGAAAAGCGGATTTCCGAACAGGATAAGCATAGAAGGGCATATTATAAATACCATACCGGCAAGGAATGGGAGAACCCTTATAATTATGATCTTTGCTTAAATACCGGCGAGCTTACCTATGAACAGTGCGTTGAAGTGGTGAAGAGTTATCTGCGCATTAAACTTGGGATATAAGTGTGAGAAGAACTTCTAGCTGCTTGTAGCAAAGTGCTACCAAATTGAAAATCAAAGATTTTCAATTGCAGAGAAGTTCTAAGTCTCACACCGAAAAACGGCGTTGTTTAACATTTTATACAAAAAAATTCAAAAAAACTATTGATTTTTACAAGAACCGGTGGTATCCTTTATTGCAAATTAAGCATATGCTTAATGAAGTAGTAAGGGAGAGGAGAGAGATTATGAAAAAGTTATTTAGTATGATTTTGATTGCGGCTATGTCTTTAAGTCTTTTGACAGGATGCGGCGGCAATGAAGGTGACGGTGGTACAACAGGCACCGGTACATCAAATGCCGGTACATCAGATGCCGGTACATCAAATGCCGGTACATCAGATGGCGGCAGTACGTCAAATGCCGGTACGTCAAATGCCGGCGGTTCGTCAGAGGTATGGAAGATCGGCGGTATCGGACCGACTACCGGCGGTGCATCCGTATATGGTATTGCCGTACAGAACGGTATTCAGATCGCGGTTGATGAGATTAATGCGGCAGGCGGTATCAATGGTGTGCAGATCGAGTACAAGTTCGAGGATGATGAGCATAATGAGGAAAAGGGAGTTAATGCTTACAATGCGTTAAAGGATTGGGGCATGAATATCCTGATCGGTAATGTTACAAGCGCGCCTTGTGTGGCAGTTGCGGCAGAGACAGCTAAAGATAATATGTATCAGTTGACACCGTCAGCTTCTTCACCGGATTGCGCTAAAAATGCTAATGTATTCCAGGTATGTTTCTCAGACCCTAACCAGGGAATAGGTTCCGCGCAGTATATTGGCGGAAATGCGCTGGCTTCCAAGATTGCGGTAATCTACAATAGTTCGGATGTATATTCCAGCGGTATTTATGAGAGGTTTAAATCGGAAGCGGCTAATCAGTCATTTGAGATCGTTGCGGAGACATCCTTTACAGATGACAGCAACAGTGACTTTACGGTACAGCTTCAGCAGGCAAAGGATGCAGGCGCTGAACTGGTATTTCTTCCGATCTATGCTAAGGAAGCGGCGTTGATCCTGACACAGGCTGATGCGATGGGTTATCGGTTATCAGCCGATGTTCTTTGGATGTGATGGTCTTGACGGTGTGCTTGCCATTGAAGGCTTTAATACGGATCTTGCAGAAGGCGTTGTATTATTGACACCGTTCGTTGCGGATGCAGAGGATGAGAAGACACAGGCGTTTGTATCAACATATGTGGAACGCTATGGAGAGATCCCTAATCAGTTTGCGGCAGACGCTTATGATGCGGTTTATGTCATTAAGGCAGCAATCGAACAGAGCGGTGCAGCACCGGCGGACGGTGTATCCGGTATTTGTGATAAACTCTCAGTCGCTATGACACAGATCACGATTGATGGTCTGACAGGAAGCGGTATGACATGGGTAGAAACCGGTGAAGTTTCCAAAGATCCCAGAGCTATGGTTATCGAAAATGGTGTATATACCAACTTTCAGTAATTGATGCATGAGTTAAGGGGGATGCTTCATGGCACCCCCCTTTATCTCATTTATGGAAAGATGGAAAGGCATGGAGGATTTGTATGAGTTTTATTTCGTATGTAATCAGTGGAATAAGTTTGGGAAGTGTTTATGCCATCATTGCGCTTGGATATTCCATGGTATATGGAATTGCTAAGATGCTTAATTTTGCGCATGGCGATGTTATCATGGTGGGGGGATTTGTTGTCTATTCCCTGACGACAAGCAGCATGGGAATGCCGCCGGTCGTTGCGGTGATTTGTTCCATGATCTTCTGCACGGTTTTGGGCGTGGCTATTGAGAGGATCGCTTATCGTCCGCTTAGGAATGCGGCATCTTCTCTTGCCGTACTGATCACGGCTATCGGCATCAGCTATTTTCTGCAAAATATTGCACTGATCATATACGGTTCCTCGCCAAAGATATTTTCATCAGTGGTAAAGATTCCGTCATTAAAGCTTGCGGATGGGGCATTGACCATATCGGGTGAGACGATCGTGACGATCGCAGCATGTATCGTTATCATGACCGGTCTGACGTTATTTATTAATAAGACGAAGGCAGGGCAGGCGATGCTGGCAGTATCTGAGGACAGGGGCGCGGCTTCGCTGATGGGTATTAATGTTAATGGCACGATTGCGCTTACCTTTGCGATAGGTTCCGCGTTGGCGGCAGTTGCAGGCGTGCTTCTTTGCTCTGCTTATCCGTCATTATCCCCTTATACAGGTGCGATGCCTGGTATCAAAGCGTTTGTGGCGGCAGTATTCGGCGGTATCGGCTCGATCCCGGGAGCGTTGATCGGCGGTATCCTGTTGGGATTGATTGAGGCACTCAGTAAGGCATATATTTCTTTCCAGCTTTCGGATGCCATTGTATTTGCGGCGTTGATCATTGTGCTGCTGGTGAGGCCTACCGGTATCCTGGGCAGGCAGATACAGGAGAAAGTATGATCGGATCCATCGCCGACAGCTAAGAAACTTGTTGAAATTATAGTTGAGGATATAGTTAAGAAAGGGGCATATCTGGGGATATGGAAGATGCAAAAAAGAAAAAGATGACTGCATATACAAAGCAGATGATCATTACTTATGGTATGGTCATTGCCGCATATATCATATGTGAGATCTGTATGCATACGGGTCATATGTCCAATCAGATGAAAGGACTTTTGGTGCCGCTCTGCTATTATGCCATTATGGCTGTATCGCTCAATCTTACGGTTGGCATTTTGGGCGAATTGAGCCTAGGGCACGCGGGATTTTCCTGTATCGGTGTGTTTGTCGGTGCGGTGTTTTCTATCTGTATGAAGGATGTGATTACGGTATCATATCTTCGGTTTTTCCTTGCGATCCTGCTTGGCGCACTGGCGGCGGGAGTGATCGGATTTTTAATCGGTATCCCTGTGCTTCGGCTTCGGGGAGATTATCTGGCAATTGTTACGCTGGCGTTTTGTGAGATTATAAAAAATGTTGTAAATATCGTCTATCTTGGAAAGGATTCCAATGGTCTGCATTTTTCTACCAAAGATATGATGTCGCTGGGCATGGAAGAAGGCGCAGTAGAGATCGTCAAGGGACCGCAGGGGATCAGCGGCATGCNTTCTGATGCCAATTTTACAATAGGCGTCCTGCNGCTTCTGATTACGNTGTTTGTGGTATTGAATCTGGTTCATTCCAGAGACGGCAGAGCGATCATGGNAANTCGTGATAATCTGATTGCCGCGGAATCTGTCGGCATNAATATTACAAANTATAAGCTGATGGNATTTTCGATTTCGGCGGCGCTTGCCGGTGCGGCGGGTGTGTTGTATGCACACAATTTTTCAATCGTAAAGGCAACTACCAATAACTTTGGTTATAATATGTCGATCCTGATCTTGGTATTTGTGGTGCTTGGCGGAATCGGCAATATCCGCGGTTCTATCATTGCGGCAGTCATCCTGACGCTGGTGCCGGAGCTGCTGAGAGGATTGCAGCAATACAGGCTTTTGATTTATTCGGTGGTGCTGATCGGCATGATGCTGCTTAACTGGAGTCCGAAAGCGATTGAATGGAAGGAAGGCATTGTTACAAAGCTGAAGAGGGGACGGAACAAACAGGTGGAAAAGCAGGCAGACTGATATCATGAGTGTTTCAGAGGATACGGAAAGGTCTGCGGGCGTTGAGGCTTTGCTGATATAGCTGAGAGAAAGGCATGGATACGATATGGCAATGTTAGAGGTTACCAATTTAAGCATATCCTTTGGCGGGTTGAGAGCGGTGGATGATTTTAATGTCTCCATTGAGGAGGGCGCGCTGTACGGGCTGATCGGGCCAAACGGCGCGGGAAAGACAACGGTCTTTAACCTTCTTACCGGTGTATATAAACCGGGTGAAGGTCATATCATTCTGGATGGTAAGGATATCACCGGAAAGAAGACCATAGAGATCAATAAGGAGGGTATCGCAAGAACCTTTCAGAATATCCGGTTGTTTAAAGAGCTGACCGTACAGGAAAATGTTATGGTCGGTCTGCATAATGAGATCTCGTATCCTACTATAGCAGGCATTTTGAAGCTTCCTTCTTATCGCAAGGCAGAAAAAGAAATGAGGGAGAAATCCATAGAGCTGTTAAAGGTATTTGATCTCGATCAGGAAGCGGACACATTGGCAAGCAATCTTCCATACGGTAAGCAGCGTAAATTGGAGATCGCAAGAGCTCTTGCCACCAATCCAAAGCTTTTGCTTCTGGATGAACCGGCAGCAGGAATGAATCCTAATGAAACGCTGGAATTGATGAATACGATACAGTTTGTCCGGGATCAGTTTAAGATGACGATCCTTTTGATCGAGCATGATATGAAACTGGTATCCGGAATCTGTTCAAAACTGACTGTGCTTAATTTCGGACAGGTATTGTGCCAGGGAGACACAGAAGAAGTGCTGAATAATCCGGAAGTCGTGAAAGCGTATCTGGGCGAGTAAAATATGTAAATAAAGCAAAAGAATGATGCGCAATAGAAAAAAGTGTGGTAAGAGTTACGCAATTACCTGATATGAATAGAACAATGAGAGGTAATAAACAATATGGCAATGCTGGAAGTTAAGGATCTACAAGTGTATTATGGCTTGATCCAGGCGATCAAGGGTGTTTCTTTTGAGGTAAATCAGGGAGAAGTCATTGCGCTGATCGGTGCCAATGGCGCAGGGAAAACAACGATCCTTCATACGATCACCGGCTTGATCCAGCCCAAAGCAGGCTCGGTCATTTTTGAGGGAACGGATATTACAAAGGTTCCCGGTCATAAGATCGTTTCCATGGGGATGGCGCATGTGCCGGAGGGCAGAAGGGTATTTGCCAATCTTTCTGTATATCAGAACCTGAAGATGGGCGCGTATATCCAGAAGGATAAAAAAGTGATCGATGAGACGCTGGAGATGATCTATAAGCATTTCCCGCGGCTGGAGGAAAGAAAAAACCAGCTTGCCGGAACGCTTAGCGGCGGAGAACAGCAGATGCTTGCCATGGGCCGCGCATTGATGAGTTCTCCGAAGATGATCCTGATGGATGAGCCGTCTATGGGACTGTCACCGCTGCTGGTAAAGGAAGTATTCTCTATTATAGAATACTGCCATGAAAGCGGCATTACGATCCTTCTGGTAGAGCAGAATGCAAAGATGGCGCTTGGCATAGCGGACAGGGCTTATGTACTGGAGACCGGCAATATCACAATGTCCGGAAAGGCATCTGAAATGCTGGAGAATGAAGATGTCAAAAAAGCATATCTGGGTGTATGATGCAATGATAGGAACTCCTTTTGTGGTATTTAATGCTATAAGGCGGGAGCAAATGAAAGAAAACAGGAACCGTGCTTCGGTCCCTGTTTTTTTACTGTATTATGATCGTGACAGAATCATTATCTTTATTTGACGATAAAGAGTTTGTCGCCCGGATGGATCACATCACTGGTAAGATTGTTCTGCTCCATGATGGAAGCTACCGTGACATAGTACTGCTGACCGATCTTCCACAGGCTGTCGCCTTCTTTGACAAAATAAACGATGACACTTGGCAGGGCGTTTAATTTCAGCGGATCGATCTCATTCATCTCAATGTCTGTTATAAGATTGCAGCTGGCGGTCTCATAAACAAAGGTCTTGAAAGAGATCGTGGCGCGGATTTCCAGTTCTGTTCCATTGACCATATTAATATTCAACTGGTCAAGACAATTGTCGATGGAAAATACGGAATCCGTTGTAATCTGTGGCGCTTCTATCACATAGGAGAAAGGGATATCTTTCGTAAAGGAAGCGTATGGCGCTGCGTCTTCCTGGGTAACGTATAAGATCTGTACCTGCAGGACGCCGCACATTTCGATGCCGTTTTCTACGATCTTCGGATCATCAAGTTTTAAAAATCCATTGGAGTAGCATAGCTGCATTACGGCAGGAGCGTCTTCGGCTAAGGATACCTTTTCATTAAGTGTATGCTGGCTGGAATTATTGATGCACAGCCGCATGGTTTTTGCTTCTTTCATAACAGCATGATAATCATGCTGTGTGCCATAGATGTTGCACAGTACCGGCAGTGTCGTCTCGGTAAACAGCCGGATGGAAAGATCCAGAACCATGTCAATGCCGATGATCCGTTCTTCGCCGTCAAAGTCAGGGCGTACTTCCGCTTCTGAGTGGCTGACGTGGTAAGAAATTCTTGGGATCATGGAGGCGGTGCTGTTATTACATTCCAGAGTACACTGGTATGGAATGCTGGTTTCATAAAAACGGATGGGAGCATCCTCGCCTTCTCCGATATACAGCAGGAATACGGATATATTGGATTTGATCTGCAGGGTATCTTCCGCCGGTTTGATATCCACCTCCCCTAAGCTGATTCTTTTCCATAGAGTCTGCGCAATGTTGGGGTAACTTTTCGGCAGCTCGATTTCTTCTTTGATTCTGCAGATGTCTTTCTTTAATACGGAAAGCTCTAATAATTCACGGTTTTCCGTATGTGTTTCAATGATTTCGTCGGTTTCCAGACCGGAAGCAATCTCTTCGTCATAAAGTTCCGTCTTTACAGCGGAAAGATGAAGCAGTGCATGAAGATTTAATTTGCGGGAGTTGATGATCGTTACCTCAAAATCTTCCAGGGCAACAGAAGCATTGACGCTGTCATTATTTTGAAGACCGTCCATAAACAGCTGTTCTTCTAAAGCGATGCTGCCGGTCAGAGAGGACAGCCCCGCCGGCTGGGTATCCGTCTTATAAAGGATGCAGTAGTTTAGTTTTCCTTTGAAGACGATATGATTATCCAGTACGCGGATCTCATCCTGTATAATGTCGCTTTTGTTTAACAGAACTTTATAAATATCAGCCTTCTGATCGGGAATGATCAAATCCTCCTCTACCACAAATTGAGAAGACGCCTTAGGATATTCTCTTTCCATATGTACGGTTTGCTTGATTAAATCCATAAAAAACCTCCCATGCTATACAATGTAATCCGTTGTGTATTCGTTACATTATATGCATGGGAGGATATGATTATGTTGTATTTTTTTAAGAACTTACAGGCTGCCTCTTAAACCTGTGATTCCGTTACTTTGGAAGCCGAATTAGAATTTTCTTTCTTATAATTATCAAATTTCTCTATTACGGCATCATAAGTCCGTTTGCTGATATCGGGAAGAGCATCGCCCCAGGCTTTCTCTGCTTTTTTATATCCCTTTAAGAAAGCATCACGCATTTGCTCCATCTTATCCGGATCACCGCCGGAAAGAGCCATTGCAAAATCAAAGATTCTGCTGGAGGTTTGGTCAACACCCCAGTAACCGTCGTCTGCAATGTCTTTCTGAGCCTGCGCTTTTGTTGCAGCATCAACTTCAAGTGACTCATATAATCCCTTAAGACCATTGGCTTTATTGTATGTTTTGCCCTGTTTTGTCATCAACTGCTCTACAATGCTCTGCAGCTGCTGTGCACGCTGGTTAGCGTCCTGTTTTAACTTTGCGATCAAAGCGGGATCAGCCTTATATGTTTTCTTTGTGGAAGCGCTTGTTGTTGCTGTATCCTTGCTTGCTTCATAAACTGCTCCGACATCCTCTTTTTCAGATGTTGCAGTATCCGCAGCTGCCTTTTCTGCAGTTTTTGTCTCTGTTGACTGATTGTAGTTGGTGTATCCACTGTAATTTGATGATACACTATCCGTAACTCCTTTTACGCTCATGATTTTATCCTCCTTGAAAAAATAATTTTTTGACAGTTTTCTTAATTGGTAATCTGCCTTATCAGTTATATCGGATGTACTTAACGAAAACTTTATAGCAAATTGAAAAAATTTTTAAAAATTATTTTGCAGGCTCCAAAGGGCGTCCTTCCTGGTATAATCGAAGAAGCTCTGCCCCGTCACGCTCCAGTATGTAGTTTCTGCCATCGCAGATGATTTCCTGACCGCAGATGATCTTGGGATTGCGTTTGCGCAGTTCCANCATAATCTCTCTGCAAAGGGCGGCTTTTTTATGGGTNTCNGTAANCAGNGNNANNGANATGGCTTCTTTATCCTGTGTTGTNANACATNTCATNGNCCAGANATCCGTNCTNTCNGAGTATGCNACCNCNATNATGTCNTCCAGCCGCCTGACATAAGGCTCTATGCTGTTCATAACNATATAATGCTGCGTCAGAAAGCAGGCAATATAGTTATCTGTTGCAGCACCAGGCGATTTGCAGATGACAAGCGTAACGGAAGGATCGGCAAGTTCACGGTCGATCTTCTGCAGTTCTCCCTCCGAAAAGCCGGTGGTTTCCTGATAATAAGACATCCAGCTGGAATCCCGCTTACGCTTCATTACGATTCCGGGTATCAGCAGTGCGATTCCGGGCACTAACACAATATACGGGAATATGGAAGTTGGGCTTGCTATGATGCCGAAGATCGTTATGGGCAGCGTAAAAACCAAAAGAACGATCGCTCCGGCAATCAGACCTTTCCCGCCGCCTTTGTCGATGCGTATGGATTTTAAGATACTTCCTTTTCCTACCTTACTTTGTTTTTGATAAATTTTGTGCTCTGCAGATGCAATCAAAGTTCGCCTCCGTTCTGCCGCGCAGGCGGCATATATTTTGATATAGTTTAAAAATTATTTTGCAGGCTCCAAAGGGTGTCCTTCCTGGTATAATCGAAGAAGTTCCGCACTATCACGCTCCAGTATGTAGTTTCTGCCATCGCAGATGATTTCCTGCCCGCAGATGATCTTGGGATTGCGTTTGCGCAGTTCCAGCATAATCTCTCTGCAAAGGGCGGCTTTTTTATCGGTGTCGGTAAACAGGGCAACCGACATGGCCTCTTTATCCTGTGTTGTTAAACATTTCATGGTCCAGGTATCCGTGCTGTCGGAAAATGCGACTGCAATAATGTCTTCCAGCCGCCTGACATATTGTTCCATAGCGTTCATAACCATATAATTCTGCGTAAGAAAACAGGCAATAAAATCATCTGCTGTGGAAGTGGGCTTCTGGCAAATGACAAGCGTTACAGACGGATCGGATAGTTCACGACCGATCTTCTGCAGCTCTCCCTCGGAAAAGCCGGTGGATTTCTGATAATAAGAGAGCCAGCCGGAATGACGTATACACTTTAGTACGATTCCAAGTATAAGCAGTAAAATTCCGGGTGCAAACGCGATGTATGTGGAAATGTGGGCAGGATCCGCGATTAAAACGCGGAGCGTAAGGGGCAGCATACAAAACAAATAGATGATAGCGATAGTGATCAGGATTTTCCAGCCCTTCGTGTCAATACGTAAGGCTTTTAAAATGTTTCCGTTTCCTATCTTCATGTGTCGTTGATAAATTTTGTGATCTGTAGATGCAACCAAAGNTNTCCTCCGTTCTGCCGCGCNGGCGGCATATGTATTANTATATTTTCTTTATTAATAATGCCGCATTTTATTTATGNNGTTTTACGGCGGCGATTGCGGATCAATNAAATGGCACCGTAAATAACGCCTGATAGACCNACTACAANANNNNCCAATNGNNCGCCGGGCCGNTTAANCGCCTGCANGGTATAATTCTCCGTTCTGCTGCACAGGTATTCGGCNNTCANGTTTATTATGTTGGAGCCGTCATTGACTGCGAAGCTTTGCCCGCGTATNCNGAGGTAAGNNNCTGNTCCANNAGGCAGATAGCTCAGATCTNTCANCANAAAATAACCGNNTACCGNAANNTTATATNCCACNTTTAGGAGAGAGTCAAATAGCCTGATCTGTTCCGCCAGAGGTTCGTTCCTGCCCGGCGTAAGGAGGATGATCCACTCTTTTTGGTCACAATCGCAAAATCTTGCAATACAGTATATGCTGTCATCATCCGTACCCGTTTTGGCATCTAAGATTTCAAGCTTTTCAAAATAATAGACTTTTTGAGAATCATGAAGTCCTCCGAATTCAATCTGATCCCCTTGGATCTCATGCGCGTTGCCCGCATGGAATGGAAGGATATATAAAAAAAGCAGTAACAGACATGTTCCGGAAATAAGGCAGACTTTCCCGCCGTAAATCTTCTCGCGCCAGGTACTGCTGCGGGAAAGGTTCTTTTTATATTCTTCGTAACTGTTTCCTTCTATATGTTCCGTATCTTCCATAAATAAGCTCATTCCTTCCATAAATATAATAAAGATTATCAAAATAGTGTTGTAGAAGTTGAAAAGACACCTTATACTATATCATATATCATGCACCTGATTATGGCAAGAGGTATCTTGCATATGCTGCGGACAGTGCTATCATGTGTGCGCCGCATAGACGTAAATAAGGAGAGATCTTATGAAAGCAAATGTGACGGTAAAGGGATATGCGAAGATCAATTTGGGATTGGATGTGATCGGAAAACTGGAAAACGGTTATCACCTGCTCCGCTCCGTAATGCAGCAGATTGATCTTTACGATACGATCGAGCTGAGTCGTCTGTCTGAAGCCATAAAGAATGAGCTGACGGCGGCGGTTGGGGATACCGGCATGCGTATTGCCCTGACTTCGGACAGTGATGAAGTTCCCCTTGATCAGAGCAATCTGGCTTACAAGGCGGCGAAGCTGTTGCTGGAACATGATAGTATCAGCGAGAGAGTACATATACATATTAAAAAGAGGATTCCTGTTGCCGCGGGACTTGCCGGCGGAAGCACCGATGCTGCGGTAGTTTTAATGGGGATGAATGAATTGTTCGGCTTGGGGCATAGTAAAGATGAACTGCAGGAATTGGGCGTAAAGCTGGGTGCGGATGTGCCATTCTGCATTATGGGCGGAACCGCTCTGGCGGAAGGGATCGGAGAAAAATTGACACCAATCGAAACGATGCCAGAGATGTATATCGTCATTGCCAAGCCCTCAATCGGAGTCTCTACCAAATATGTCTATGAAAACCTCCGGTTAGAGCAGGTCACGCATCCTGATACGGAGCAGATCCTTGCGGCTATGCAGCGTAAAGATCTGACAGAGATGACAGGACTTCTGGGCAATGTCTTAGAATCCGTGACCATAGAAAAATATCCGTTGATACGTGAACTAAAAGATGCGATGCTGGAAACAGGCGCAATCGGTTCTTTGATGAGCGGCAGCGGACCGACGGTGTTTGGTATATTTGATACGATGGAAAAAGCGGCGGAAGCTGAGAAACGGATGTGGCGGAAATATCCGCAGGCTTTTGTTCAGGCGGCGGGTATCATCTGTTAGGAAAACATTGATGGAGGCTGAAAATGAAAGATTTTTTGCAGGTCACGGCAGATGAATACCTTCCCTTGCGTGATGTCGTTTTTAAGACGCTGCGCAAGGCGATCCTTCTGGGTGAATTGGAACCGGGCGAGCGACTTAGGGAGGTTTGGCTGGCAGAACGGATGGGGGTCAGCAGGACGCCGATCAGGGAGGCGATACGGATGCTGGAGCTGGAAGGGCTTGTTGTGATGAAGCCGCGTTGCGGCGCTGAGGTCTCCCAGATCACAGCCAAAGGGTTGAAGGATGTTCTGGAAGTCAGGACGGCATTGGAGGAGCTTGCGATCAAGCTTGCATGCGACAGGATCAATGAAGAACAGTTAGAACGCCTGAAAACGGCGATGGAGGAATTTGAGAAAGCTATCCGTTCTAAAAAGGAAGTAAAGATAGCGGAGGCGGACGTAAGATTTCATGATATCATTGTGGAGGCAAGCGGCAATAACCGCTTGGTGCAGATGACGTCCAATCTTTCGGAGCAGTTTTACCGTTACCGCTATGAGTATGTAAAGGATCCGGAAAGGCATGAAGAGCTGATAGAGGAACACCGGCGGATGGTTGAAAGCGTTGCGCGCAAGGATAAGGAGAAAGCGGCTGAGATCGTGAGGCTGCATATTGCCAATCAGGAGACAGCCATAGCGCGCAAGCTGCATCTTGAATAAAGAACGGATTTTTTGCCCATACTCTATCTGACGGGTTGTGCCGGAGCGCTTCAAAGTTTCCGTATCGGAAATGTGAAACGGACAATTCCCGGATCATATGATAGAATAGGATGGGTGAGGAAAATGTTAAAGGATGGAGAAATGCCGGTATGGAATACGGAAAGCAAAAAATGCCGGCAGGTGATGCTGGGTAAATTGCTGCTGTCAGCGATGGTTATTTTCGGATGGTTATTTCCGGATTTTATCTGGAACGGGGATACGGCTTCCGTGACAGACAGGGACGGCAATGACGTGACAGCCGAGATGTCCGGACAGGAGATCTATGAGGGCATCTATGAAGCGGAGGATATAACATTTACAATAAGCTGGTTGAATTGATAAAGCTTGGAAAGTGAGGAGTGGCAGCATGACGAAAGATATTTTGATTGCATTAAAAGGGATCCAGTTTGAAGGCGGCGGAAGCGGTTCGGAGGAAATGGAGGTTTTTACTCCCGGAGAATATTTTTATAAAAATGATACGCATTATCTTTTGTATGAGGAGATGGACGAGAGTAGAAATGAGACATCCAGCCGCATCAAGATCAAAAAAGATGTTGTCGAGCTGACCAAAAAGGGCGATGTTAACGTACATATGATCTTTGAAGTCGGAAAAAAGAATCTGACCAATTATCAGACTGCTTACGGAACGCTTGCCATGGGACTTTATACTGACGAGATCGGTTTTGAAGAAGAAAAGGACAGCCTGCGCTTAAAGATCAGGTATCAGCTGGAGATCAATTATATGCCGATGGCGGAATGTGAGATCATACTGGAAGCGGTTTCTAAAGAAAAAGGATCGGCGCTGTTCCGATCCTGATCCTGCAATGTATTAATTTATTTTATCTTTATTCCCTTTATTTCATGGGTTTTGCACCGGCTTTTTCCTGCGCCTTTTCCATAGCGCGTTTGAAGAAGCCTTTCTTCTTTTCTTCTTTCTTGACCACAGTGCCGTGTACGCCTTTAACGCCGACAATGTAGATGCCGCTGATCTCTGCTTTGACTTCCTTCTTGACCGGAATAAGCTCAAAAACTTCTTCGTCGCAGAACATCGTCATGATCTGCGGACCGACCTTTACTTTTACCAGCGGAACTTTAAGGTTTTTGGACATTTTCGGGATCTGCTCTGCGATCGCGGCGGGAAGCGTCGCATCTTTCAGCTTCATCCGTTTTTTATCAATGACCAGTAGGGAAACGGTCTGTTTATTAGCTTCCAGCAAAGATTTTTGCTCTTCCTGTTTTTTCTGCAGTTTTCTTCCTACAAAATAAAGGATGGTCAGTAAAACGGCTATTATGCCTACGATGATCAATATAATATAAAGTGGTCTCAATCCGGTCACCTCCTGTCTGATTATCCCATTGTAGCATTGTTTCTTTAAAAGTGCAATTAAAAACTCTCTTAATATAAGACTTTACAATTTGTGTTCTGCGTGATACAATACATTACAATTAAAAATTAATTACATACAAGGAGGAAAGAGTAGTTATGGGTGGAGAAGATGCATTAGCGGCTGCCGCTGGTGTCACCGCAGTATATTCAATCGTTTGCTTGGTTGTGGCTGTGGCATGTTTGGTAGCAATGTGGAAAGTATTTGTAAAGGCGGGAGAGCCGGGATGGGCAGCTATCGTACCTATCTACAATGCTTTTGTGCTGTTTAAGATCACATGGGGTAAAGGGATTTTATTCCTGTTGATGTGTATTCCTGTTGTTAACTTCGTTGTTTTGATTATGACATACGTGAAGTTGGCTAAGGCATTTGGCAAGGGAACCGGTTTTGCGGTTGGATTGATTTTCCTGGCTCCGATTTTCATGTGCATGCTGGGCTTTGGCGATGCTCAATATGAAGGACCGCAATAACAAAACGAACTAAATGTAATAAGATAAGGTGCAGCCGTTGGATTCTGTATGTGATTCGACGGCTGTATTTTATTGTGATGAAGCGGAAATGAAAATATTTAGCGAAAGATATTGTTTTCTTTTTTGGAGCTATGTGATATGTTATACATAGAATGATCTTGTTTTTCATTCCTATTTGAGCCGCCAAAGGCGGCATGGAGGATTAATATGGAAAATCTTGCTGAGAAGGAGAAAAATCTGCGTATGTCGGCAGAACAAGGAGATGCACTTGCGCAATACAATCTCGGAGTTCTTTTGCATAGAGCCGGAAATCTCGAGGAGGCCGAGAGGTATTATCGCATGGCAGCGGAACAAGGAGTTGCTGCTGCACAATCTAATCTTGGAGTCCTTATGAAGGAAGCCGGAGATCTCAAGGAGGCCGAGAGGTACTATCGTATGGCGGTTGAGCAGGGAAGTGCCGAGGCACAATACAATCTCGGAATTCTTTTATATAGTGCGGGAGATCTTGAAGAGGCGGAGAGATACTATCGTATGGCGGCAGAGCAGGGAAGTGCCGAGGCACAATACAATCTCGGAATTCTTTTGCATAGTGCGGGAAATCTTGAAGAGGCGGAGAGATACTATCGTATGGCGGCGGAGCAGGGAGATGCTGCTGCACAAGCTAATCTCGGAAGGCTGCTGGTTAAAGCCGGAAACCTTGGAGAAGCGGAGAGATACTATCGTATGGCGGCGGAGCAGGGGGATGCTGCCGCACAAGCCATGGCCGGGGTAATTTTAGAAGAAGCGGGAAATCTTGAAGAGGCGGAGAGATACTATCGTATGGCAGCGAAGCAGGGAGATGCTGCTGCACAAGCTAATCTCGGAGCTCTTTTAGAGGATGCCGGAAATCTTGAAGAGGCGGAGGGATACTATCGTATGGCAGCGGAGCAGGGAGATGCCGAGGCACAATCTAATCTGGGGGTTCTTTTGCATAGAGCGGGAGATCTCGAAGAGGCCGAGAGGTACTATCGGATGGCTGCAGAACAAGGAGTTGCTGTTGCGCAATTCTGTCTTGGGCTTCTTTTGAAGGGAGCCGGAAATTTTGAAGAGGCGGAGAAATATTATCGTATGGCGGCTGAACAAGGAAATATCGAAGCGCAAAAAAATCTATTACTCTTAAAGGCATTAATGGAGGGATAATATCAGCAGGGTTAATGAAAAAGGGGTTGTCACACTAATTAGTGTCCGGCTCCTTTTTTATTATGCTGCAGCGGAAAATTCTGTAATTAGAATTCTTTTTTATATGTGGCAAAAAGTCTTTTTTTCATATTAAAAATATGGTATGATATCTATGTATGTCTATGATGGCAGTTTTAGACGATCTACTATTGACGGGAGGAGACGGCTGTGAAAAAAACAGTATTTAGAGTGATAGCGACTGCGCTCTTTGTCGTACTGTGTTCGCAGGCGATCGTGTCTTATGCGGATCCTTCCATCGACGAGGTCAAAGATGAAAGGGACGAAACGCAGCAGGAGCTGGATGAGGTGACGGCGACGCTGGAGGAGCTGGCGGCGGAGCAGAACGAAGTGATCGATGAGATCGAGCAGGTCAATGAAGCGCTTGTTACGGTCATGACAGAAGTAGAAGTGATACGGCAGGCGGTAGAGGATAAAAGGGCAGAGATCGTTCTGGCGGAGGCAAGATATGAGGAAGCGGTAGCGACAGCCAATGAGCAGTACGAGGCCATGAAGATCAGGATCCAATATATGTATGAAGCCGGAGAGCTGGATTATGTTACGATGCTGATGCAGTCGGGAAGCTTTTCCGATGCGCTTACCAAAGCGGATTATGTGCAGGATCTGTATGAATACGATAGAAATATGCTTGCGGAATATCAGAGGACGATAGAGCAGGTAGAGGAGCTGAAGGCTGCGCTGGAGGCGGAGCAGGAAGACCTGCTTGCACTTCAGGCAGATTATGAAGAAGAACAGGCTTATATGGAGAGCGTTATTTTGGAACTGCAGGCGCTTTCCGATGATTTTGCGGCGCAGATTGCCGATGCGGAGGCACTGGCGGCATCATATGCGAAAAAGATTGAGGAGCAGAATGCCGAGATCGCAAGATTGGAGGAAGAAGCCAGACGCGCGGCGGAAGAGGCGGCAAGGCGTGCAGCAGAGGAAGCGGCACGACGTGCGGCGCAGGAATCGGTAGCGGGTTCTGCAGACAGCGGACGGGTCACGACGACTAACTCGGTTACTTATGATGTATCTTCGATTTATGCCGCAAACGGCGGCGATCTTGGGAAATCAATCGCGGTGTTTGCCTGTAAGTTTATCGGCAATCCTTATGTGCCGGGCGGGACAAGCCTGACTGACGGGGCGGACTGCTCCGGTTTTGTATATAGTGTCTATAAGGAATTTGGCTATACGGTGCCGAGGACTTCCTATTCCCTTCGAAGCGCCGGGACGGAGGTTTCCTATGAAAATGCACAGCCGGGAGACATCATCTGTTATCCGGGACATGTGGCGATCTATATCGGCAATGGTCTGATCGTCCATGCAAGCTCCGTGCGGACAGGGATCAAAATATCAAATGCGCAGTACAGGGGGATATTAACTGTAAGAAGGCTGATATGACAGATGGCGCAGGATGAAATATAATATGTTTTTGAATATAGATACATATAAGTTATGTAAACTGGATGTGGAGATAGCGGCTCATGTTTGAAAAAAAGAACTATACGGTAACAGGAATAGATGGAGATTATGCGCACCTTATGGAATGTGAAAGAGAGGACGCAGAGGACAAGCTGGTAGCAAGGGCATTGCTGCCGGAAGGAATCTATGAGGGATGCAGGCTGAGCTATGAAATGATGGTATATCGTATAGAGGAATATGAGTGATATTTAAAATTTTCAAACAACAATTGTGCCTGCGGTGTGGATACGCAGGTTACGTTAAAACATTACGGAAAACAGTGCAGTGTAAAGCGGCGCGGAAATGAGGTCAGATATGAAGGTTGTTGTTGCGATCGATTCATTTAAGGGATGTATGTCTTCTCTGGAAGCAGGCAATTGCATCAAAGAGGCGATAGAAGAAACAGGATTTGCTTCCAAAATTAAAGTATTTCCATTGGCGGACGGCGGAGAGGGTACGGTTGAGGCTTTGATGACCTGTATGCATGGAAAGGAAGTGGAAGTCGAAGTGACCGGCCCGTTAGGTGAAAAGGTCCGCTCCTATTACGGCGTTCTGGAGGAGGAAAAGCTTGCCGTGATGGAGATGGCCAATGTAGCCGGGATCACCATGGTGTCGGAACGCTCTAAGAACCCGATGAATACCACGACGTATGGAGTCGGAGAGATGATCCTACATGCTGCGGAGCATGGATGCCGGGAGTTCATCATCGGGATCGGCGGCAGCGCGACCAATGATGGAGGGCTGGGCATGTTGGCGGCGCTCGGCGTGGATTTTTATAACAGTGAGGGTAGGAAAGCCGGCATTTACGGCAGGGATATGATGCGTGTGGCGAAGGTGGATACCTCCCATATGGCTGAGATCTTAAAGGAATGTCATTTTACGATCATGTGCGACGTGACCAATCCCTTGTGCGGCGAGATGGGAAGCTCGGCGATCTATGGTCCGCAGAAGGGCGCGAATGAAAAGGCGATCGCATTGATGGATGAAGGACTGCGCCGGTATGCGGAAGTGATACGCAGGGATACCGGTAAAGACTTTGCGGAGGCGGAAGGCGCTGGGGCGGCAGGCGGTCTGGGATTTGCTTTTTTAACCTTTCTGAATACGACGATGGGTGCGGGGATATCTTATATTCTGGATAAGCTTGGTCTGGATGAGGAGATGAAAGATGCTGATATCGTGATCACCGGAGAAGGGAAGCTGGATGCCCAGACGGCAATGGGCAAAGCTCCGGCAGGCGTTGCGGCGATGGCAAAAAAGCATGGCGCGATCGTCATTGCGTTTACTGGTGCGACATCCGAAGACGCGGAGGCATGTAACAAGGCCGGTATGGATGCCTATTTCAGTATCTGCCGGGGTCCGATGAGCGAGGAAGAGGCGATGGATAAGGACAATGCAAGACAGAATATACATATGACGGTGAAACAGGTATTCCATCTGATCCATCAGTTAAAAAAGTAAAATGCTAAGAGGTCGCTATGATATTCTTTAAAAAAATGGGAAAAAATAAACAGTTAAATGAACTTCTGAACCGCGTACAGATGAATTTTGAGAATAATTATAAAGACGCCGCGCAGATGAATCTGAAAGAATATGAAGATGCCCTGAGGGCGCTGGAGGAAAGCGGCAGGGTAAAGGGGAACGACAGACAGTATTATGAAGATAAGCTGGATTATTATAAAGAGCAGATGAAGAGATTTACCCATAAGGATCAAAAGCCGAAGTGGTAGGCTGTTCCGGAAAGATGTTAAAGATGATGGAAAATTGTGATACATGCAGCCATTATATCTATGATGAAGAATATGAATATTATTATTGCGACATGGATCTTGATGAGGACGACATGGCAAGGTTCCTGATGGGAAATATGTCAGCCTGCGCGTTCTATCAGTCGGATGATGAGTATAGGATCGTGCGTAAGCAGATGTGAGAAATCATGATCTATTGGCATTTGCACAGCGCAAAGCTGTCGGAAATAGAGATTGCAGATGCCCAAGATCATAATCTATTAAGAAAGGCATGGTTGATATCTTGAAGATGAAAAGATATGTGATGATCAGTATAAGTATCCTGTCATTATTGATGCAGACCGTCTTGCTGGCTGCATGTTCGAAGACAGAGGCTCCTGATCAGGGAGGATCGGGAATCGCAGAAGATATCGTGACGGAAGATCAGGGCGCATCGGATTTGACGGAAGCGGATGCCGGCACGGCGCAGCCGGAGGACAGCCGTCCTGATGACGCATATGAGATGGAAGAATCCCTGCTGACACAGGAGGAAGCAGAAGCATTGATCGATCCCCTGATACAGTGGGCGGGACTTTATATGATAGGCAGAATGGAGAAGCATGAAACCTTTGATGATGCATTAAAATTACAGACGGCGGGCGTTACGATAGCATATGGCTGTCTGCCGGATATTTCATCAGAGATCCTGATGGCGGATGAGGTGGAAGGAGTCTGGGACGCCGCACCGGAAGGATATCTGTATGCCGACCCGGAGAAGATACAGGCTGCTGAGGAATGGCTGTTTGGTGAAACCGTGAGCGCCATTCCGATGATGGATGATCTGACCGGTACAGGGAAGGTATGCATGAATGACGGAGAAGGCGGTATGCTGGTAATGGCGGGTGACTGGGGAATTGCGTGCCCGCGTGGAGATATTGTGTCGATTGAAAATATGGGCGGTATCTTAAATATGGTCACGGTTTCTTACGTGCTGTACGATCATGAGGAAGATACGATCTCTGAGGAACTGGGCTGGATCGAATATCTGGTTCAGGGAACGGCGGAATCAGGTCAGACGCCAAAGATCATTGATATGAATATTCAGGTGCTTTATGTGGATCAGGCGGGCTATCTGTATGAAAACTGGAAAGACGGCGCAACGGAATGGATTACAGACGGTTACAGCCTGATGATTCCCGGAAATTGGGAGGAACGCGTCCATATATATCAGACGGACGGCGCGGATAATTTTATCTGTTCTGCAGCGGCAAGCGAGAATTATATGGGAGTTTTATTTACGATCGTCCATATGCAAAGGGGAGCACAGATAGAAGCGCCTAATTATGAAGTCTTGGGAGAAAATACTGCAGGGATGTATATTGTGGTGTTTCCTTCCGATGTGCAGGTCGATCCGGATGATGGGTATGCCGCAAGGGAATACACGGATCTGGGCAATTATACGGAAGAAGTATTATCTACTTTTCAGATGCGTTGATTTGCTCAGCGCTTCTAATGAAACAAAACGGATAGGAGAGAACGGAGAAGGCTTGGTAAAGAAACATGATGGAAGAGCAGAAGATAACAGATACATATTCATGGGTACATATCAGAAATATCTGTATTGCCGGTGTGACGGGCATTTTATTTGCTGTTTATCTTGGAATGTCATTGTTTTATGATGACCACCTGTATGCGAATACTTATATCAATGGAGTGCCTTATGCCAACGACACACCACCGGAGGCGGATCAGGCTCTGCGGGAACGATGGGATGGATATTCGATTGTCATATATAGCAAGAATGGCGAATCCGCAGTGATTTCCGCTGAAGAGATCGGACTTTCCTGTGATTACGCGCAGTCCGCGGACACGATCAAGGTGCAGCAGAATGCGCTGCTGTGGCCGGGGGAGATGTATGGGATCAATGATTATTTCATTGATTATACTGTCCATTATGACGAAGACAAACTGCGGGCGGCGCTGGCGGAGATTCCTTTTTTACAGGAGGAAAATATGATTGCTCCCCAAAATGCTTATATTGGTACATACAATCAGGAGCTTGGCAGCTTTGAGGTCGTATCGGAAAAACCGGGGACGTGGATTGATCAGGATAAGGTATATGAAATGGTGAGTGCAGCCATTGAGAAGGAAGATCAGATCCTCCGGCTGGATGAATACGGCTGTTATGTCTTGCCGGAGATCATGTCGGACAATGAAGAGCTGCTTGAAGAATTGGCGTATTATAATAAATATATGCAGGCATCCATTACCTATCAGTTTGGTCCGGAAGAGGAGGTCGTGGATTTTACGGTCTATGAAAGCTGGATTCAGGAGTGGGGCAATACGATCCGGATCGATGAAGCGGCGGCGGAAGAGTATCTGCGCACATTGGCGGAGCAGTACGATACCTATAATGGCAGGATGAATTTTACCACAGTCGACGGTTATGTCATCAATCTTCCGAAAGGCGGATTTGGCTGGAAGATGGATGTTGCGGCGGAGACGGAGCTTCTGATTAGTGATATCAAAGCGGGAACGATCGATGTAAGGGAACCGCTCTATTCCTGTGAAGGCGCATCCCGGGATAATGATATCGGGGATTTTTATATCGAGGTGGATATGACCTCGCAGAGGGTTTATATCATCGATCATGGAGAGATCGTTTTGGAAAGCGACTGTGTGACCGGCAATATGTCTAACGGCTGCGAAACGCCCCCCGGAATCTTCGGATTGACCTATAAGACAAGAAATGCAACGCTGCGTGGAAGGGATTATGTTTCTTATGTGAAGTATTGGATGCCGTTTAATGGAAATATCGGCTTTCATGATGCATCCTGGAGAACACTCTTTGGGGGAGACATTTATCTGACAAGCGGTTCTCATGGCTGTATCAATCTGCCAACGTCATTTGCGGCAAAGCTGTACGATTATATTTATAAAGATTGCCCGGTTATCTGCTATTATCTGACGGAGGATGTTATTGTGGAATATCCGGACAATATAGATCCTGATTTTGCGGTGTCAGGGAATCATACAACCGATACTGCTTTGGAAGCGTCAGAAGATAATATAACCGATACTGCTTCTGAAGCATCAGAAGATAATATAACCGATACTGATTCTGAAGCGTCCGAAGGTAATACGACCGATACTGCTTCTGAAGCGTCCGAAAGTAATACAGCCGATACTGCTTCTGAAGTGTCCGGAAATGGTATAACTAATACACAGAACATAAGCCGGTAGCTGATCAATAGTTCTGCTTCAAGCAGAGATATGATACAGCATGGGGACTGAATATGGGAAAATTATATGACATATTGACAGAATATGGCGAGTCCGATGCCTATCCCTATCATATGCCGGGACATAAGCGGTATGAGGGAGAGGGAACGCCACTCTTCTGGAAAGAATATTATAAAAGGGATATTACGGAAATAGACGGCTTTGACGGTCTGCATCATGCGGATGGCATTTTAAAAGAAGCAATGGAACGGGCGGCCAGGCTGTATCATTCCGAACATACCTATTTTTCGGTTAATGGAAGTACGGCGGGCGTGCTGACGGCGGTCATGGCGGCAGTACCGCGGGGCGGCAGCCTGATTATGATGCGTGGCAGCCATAAAAGCGCATATCATGGGATACTGCTTGGCGGGATGCGCGGCATCTATCTGCCATCCGGGACGGATCCGGAGACGGGACTGGATCTCGGTGTGACGGCCGATCAGGTGATCAGTATGGCAGAGGCGCATCCGGAGGCGGGAGCCATATTTTTGACATCGCCTACATATGAGGGGATTTCCATGCCGCTTCGGGAGATCGCGGATGAACTTCATAAGAGAGATCAACTGTTAATCGTTGACGCTGCTCATGGAGCCCATTTCGGCATGGCGGATTATCTGCCGGAAAATGCAGTAGATGCCGGGGCGGATATTGTCATTCACAGCCTTCATAAGACGCTCCCGGCGCCGACGCAGACAGCGCTGCTGCATGTCAATGGCGGTAGAGTCAGCATCCGTCAGGTAGAACGGTATTTATCCGTTTTTCAGAGCACCTCACCTTCCTATGTTTTAATGGCGGGTATTGATGAATGTATCTGTATGCTTCAAAACGGTAAAGAGAGGTTATTTGCGGCATTTTATCAGAAGCGGAAAAAACTGCATGCTTTATCAGACGGATTGAAGCACATCCGTATTGTTGACGCATTTACTCCGCTGGCTTCGTCTTCCGGCAAGCCGGACGGATATGCCCCGGAGATGGGTAAGCTGCTGTTGATACCCGATCGGGAGTATATGACGGCAAGGGATTTACACGATGCTTTAAGATTGCGATACCATCTGCAGCCGGAGATGGCGGCATCTATGTATGTGCTGCTGTTTCTTACGATCATGGATACGGAGGAGGGATATAGGAGACTTTCGGACGCGCTGCATGAGATCGATCATAATATGGAAAAAACAGACAATACTAAAAAGTGTCTTAAGAAAAAATGTACAAGAGATCTGCCGGAGGCGGTTTATACGATGGCTGAGGCGGATGCGATGGAGGGAGAATGGATATCCTCTGAGGATGCTATAGGAAGGATTAGTCAGGGGATCGTGGCAGTCTATCCGCCCGGACAGCCTTTGCTAGTGCCGGGAGAACGTATCACAAAACAGGTGATTGAAGAATTGCAATATTGCAGAAGCAGCGGATGTGAAGTACATGGTATTGCTTTATGGGAGGAAGATCCTGATATGTTTCGATTATTATGTATATGTGACAAAGGGTAACTCAGATATCTTGTTGATAAAATCATTTTTAAACAACTATTTTTAAACTTCGAGTTATGCAAAACTTATAGATAGAATTGTGAAAGAGTTAAATCCGATTTACATAACTTTTTGCTGGAAAATATGTGTTCCAAAAACATCATGTTATGAAATCATTTTTGGAACAAATATTTTCCGAGTTCGAGTTATGTAAATCTTATAGACGGAATTGCGAAACTCTCAATAGCAGAAAGTTGATTGAGCAGAGTTTCGCAATTGCCTGATGAAAAACAGGAAACAATGGAACCAGAGAGATCAGAAAGGATATTATTAATGAAAGAAATTAGAAAAACCAAGATTGTATGTACGATAGGACCTGCCTGCGAGAAAGAGGAAATGCTGGAAAAAATGATGCTGGCCGGTATGGATGTTGCAAGATTTAATTTTTCACATGGAACACAGGAGGATCAAAAGGAACGGTTAGACCGCGTGCGTAAGGTTGCCGAAAAACTGGCGCTTCCCGTGGCTATGTTAATGGATACCAAGGGACCGGAGATCAGGCTGAGAGATTTTATGAACGGCAAAGAGATCCTGCAAAGAGGTCAGACATTTACCCTGACGACAGAGGAAATGATGGGAACCGCGGAACGCGCCACGATTACCTATAAGAATCTGAAAAATGATGTATCCGTAGGAACGCATATCTTAATCGATGACGGCAAAGTAGAGATGGTGGTGAAAGAGATCACGGATACCGATATTATATGTGAGGTGATCACCGGTGGTAAAGTCAGCAACCATAAAGGCGTGAATGTGCCGGGCGTAGAGCTTTCCATGCCGTATATCAACGAAGTGGATGATTCGGATATCCGTTTTGCGGCGCAGCAGAAATATGATTTTATTGCGGCGTCTTTTGTCAGATGTAAAGAGGATGTGCTGGCGGTCCGTAAGATTCTGGATGAGTATGAAAGCGAGATAAAGATTATCTCCAAGATTGAGAACATGCAGGGCATCAGGAATCTGGATGAAATATTAGAAGTATCGGACGGCGTTATGGTGGCAAGGGGAGATATGGGTGTTGAGGTATCCATGGAGGAGATTCCTATCCTGCAGAAAGAGATGATCAAAAAGGCGGTTGCACAGGGAAAGCATGTCATCACGGCAACGCAGATGTTAGAATCCATGGTAAGCAATCCCCGTCCCACTCGGGCGGAGACGACGGACGTAGCAAATGCAATTTTTGACGGTACGACAGCGATCATGCTTTCCGGAGAAAGTGCAGCGGGAGAGTATCCGGTAGAAGCGGTGGAGACAATGTCCCGTATCGCGCTCCGGACGGAGCAGAGCATTAACCATGCAGGGAGGATGCGCCGGTCAGATTACGGTGTGCAACTGGGAATCACGGATGCGATTTCACACGCTACCTGTGAAACGGCGGTAGATGTGGGAGCTGCGGCGATCCTGACGGTTACGATGTCAGGATTCACAGCGGGAAAGATTTCCCGGTATAAGCCGTCATGTCCAATCGTTGCATTTACGACGACACAGGAAGTGTGCCGTCAGATGAATCTTTTGTATGGCGTGAAACCCTTCCTGATCGGGGAAGACAATTCGGAGGAACATCTGTTTGAAACGGCTTTGGAGGCTGCCAAAGAGGCAGGTTATGTACAGGAGGGCGACAAAGTAGTGCTGACGGCGGGGCTTCCGCTTGGCATTGCCGGCAATACGAATATGATCCGGGTTGTGGAAATAGATTGAAAAATCAAAGAATAAAACAAAAGAAACAGGTATGATCATGGGGAAATTATTCTATATTATGGGGAAAAGCGCCAGCGGCAAAGATACTTTGTATCGGATCTTAGCCGGAGACCGGACTCTCGGTTTAAGGCTGGTCGTTCCTTATACGACGCGCCCGATCCGGCAAGGGGAATGTGAGGGAGAGACGTATCACTTTGTAGATAAAAGCAGGCTGGATGAGATGAATGCGCAGGGCAGGGTGATCGAGGCACGCTGTTATCATACAGTCCATGGTGACTGGTATTATTTTACTGCGGATGATGGACAGATCGATCTTTCCGGGAATGATTATTTGATGATAGGTACGCTGGAATCTTATGAAAAGACAAGGGAATATCTGGGGAAAGAGAAGGTTGTACCTGTTTATGTTGAAGTAGAGGACGGGGAACGCCTGCAGCGCGCGTTAAATAGGGAACGCATCCAAAAAGAACCGAAATATCAGGAAATGTGCCGGAGATTCCTTGCCGACGTAGGAGATTTCAGCGATGAGCAGTTAGAACGGCTGGAGATCCTCAGAAGATTTCATAATGATACGATGGAGAAGTGTCTAGCGGAGATTCGCGATTTTATCCTGTCGGAAAAAGACGATGCTTCTATCGGCAGTGAGTAACGCCGGAGTGTTGTTGAGTATAGATCATAGCTGAAAGAGATGATAATATATGGATCATTTGAAGATTAATCAATTATCACAGCCGGTGCATGTGGAACATGCGCAGAAGGTACAGGAGGCGGACGGCTCCTTTAAATTCATGCTTGCCAGTAATATTCAGGAGGGTGAGCTGCAGGAGAAGCTGACTGTACTGATGGAAGAGATCACGCAGCAGGGGGAAAAGATCAGTAAGAAAAAGGATATCAGGGACATGAAGAAATACCGTGCCCTGATCAAGGAATTTATGAATGAGATCGTGAACCATTCCCATGAATTTACCAGAGAGAATTTTCTGGATCGTCGGGGCCGCCACAGAGTTTATGGCATCATCAGACTGGTAGATGAGAATCTGGATGCATTGGCCCAGGCTTTGGTGAAGGATGAGAAGGATAATGTGGAGATCCTTTCTAAGATCGGCGAGATCAGAGGGTTGATTCTGGATCTGTTTATGTAGGATATAGTTTGTCATTGGGCTATTAAGCAATGCGAATATTTTGACTTTTTTGTAATATTATGAAAGAATAAAATTTCAGAAATATCATATGAACCGGATATCAGGAACAGTCAATTATATAACTTTATGCTTTGGCAAAATTAAAGAAGGGAGTGATCGGGTATGGCATTGTTTTCAGAGATCATCGGGCAGGAGCAGATCAAGGAGCAGTTAAAAGGAGCGATTTCGCAGGATATAGTTTCCCACGCCTATCTGATTCACGGCGAAATGCGGTCCGGTAAGGAATTTGTTGCGAAAATATTTGCACAGGCATTGCAGTGTGAGGAAAGACAGGAAGGAGAGCCTTGTCAGGAATGCCGTTCGTGTAAACAGGCGGCATCAGGTAATCATCCGGATATTATTGCCCTAAGCCATGATATGCCCAATACAATCGGCGTGGATGACGTGCGGGACAAGATCAATAATACGGTATTGATCAAGCCGTATAGCAGCCGATATAAGATCTATATCATAGAAAATGCGGAAAAAATGACGACGCAGGCTCAGAATGCTCTATTAAAGACGCTGGAGGAACCGCCCGCGTATGCGGTATTTCTTCTGCTGACCGCTTCCATGGAAGCGATGCTTCCCACGATCGTCAGCCGCTGCGTCGTATTACATATGAAGCCGGTGCAGGATGAGGAGATGCGCAGATACCTGATGCGCGATCTGAAAGTGCCGGATTATCGGGCGGAGATCTGCGTTGCTTTTGCAAGGGGAAATGTTGGAAGGGCAAAAGCCCTTGCATCTAACGAGGATTTTGATAAAATAAGACAAGCGACATTATCTCTGATGAAAAATATCTTTGATATGGATACGGCAGAGGTCATGGAGGCGATCAATGATATCAAGAAGGATGGTCTGGATATTGGCGATTATCTTGATATTATGTCGGTATGGTATCGGGATGTGCTGCTTTTTAAAGCGACTCATGATATGAATCATCTGATCTTTCGGGATGAGATCCAGAGTATCAAGAAGATTGCGCAGCACAGTGACTATGAAGGGATCGAGGAAGTGATCAATGCTTTGGAAAAGGCAAAGAGCAGGCTTGCCTCGAAAGTCAGTCTGGAACTGACGATTGAGCTTTTGCTGCTGACCATTAAGGAAAATTAACATACGTTTATTCGTTTTACAAATATTGTGCCTGCGACATAGCGTTAAAGTATATTTAAATTTGCAGGTTACGGAAAGGCATGGTTATTATTATGACAAAAATAGTCAGTGTGCGTTTTCGCACAGCTGGAAAGATCTATTTCTTTGCGCCCGGCGATCTGGATATCGTAAGGGGCAATCATGTGATCGTAGAGACGGCAAGAGGGATCGAATACGGCACTGTAGTAGGAGATGCAAGAGAGATAGAGGATGACAAGGTGGTACAGCCGCTGAAATCGGTGCTTAGGATAGCGACGCCAAAGGATGACGAACAGGCGGCGAAGAATAAGGAGAAGGAAAAGGACGCCTTTAAGATCTGCCTGGAGAAGATACAGGCGCATGGTCTGGAAATGAAGCTGATCGATGCGGAATATACATTTGACAACAATAAGGTATTGTTTTATTTTACTGCTGATGGCAGGGTGGATTTCCGGGAGCTGGTAAAGGATCTGGCAAGTGTGTTCCGTACCAGGATTGAGCTGCGTCAGATCGGTGTCAGAGATGAAACGAAGATCAGGGGAGGTATCGGCAACTGCGGAAGATCGTTATGCTGTCATTCCTATCTGTCGGAATTTATTCCGGTTTCGATCAAGATGGCAAAGGAGCAGGGGCTGTCCCTGAACCCTACAAAGATCTCCGGCGTATGCGGAAGGCTGATGTGCTGCTTAAAGCATGAGGAGGACACATATGAGGAGTTAAATAAAAAGCTGCCGAATCCCGGCGATCGTGTGACTACGCCGGAAGGCGACGAGGGCGAGGTGCATAGTGTCAGCGTTCTGCGCCAGCAGGTGAAAGTCATTGTGGATGATAATGATGAAAAAGTGATCAAAGAATATGCNGTNGAAGANNTNAAATTTAANCGCCGCCANAGAAGGGAGAAGGTAGANCTTTCNCCNGAGGANCTNAAAGANCTNNAACGTCTGGAAAGAGAGGATTCCAAAGGAGGAAAATCAAANCTGGATGACAATTGAGTTAAAGGATGGAGAACGTCTTGACGATCTGCAGCGTAACCACTATCGGATCATACAGCACCCTGAGAAATTTTGTTTTGGCATGGATGCGGTGCTTTTGTCCGGATTTGCCGTGGCTAAGAAGGGGGAGCATGTACTGGATCTGGGGACGGGAACGGGTATCCTTCCGATTCTGCTTTCCGCCAAGACGAAAGCAAAGCATCTGACCGGACTGGAGATTCAAGAGGAAAGCGCGGATATGGCGCGCCGGAGTGTGTTATTAAATGATCTTCAGGACAGGATAGAGATCATTACGGGAGACATCAAGGAGGCAGGCAGTATATTCGCGCCTGCTTCTTTTGAAGTGGTTACCTGCAATCCGCCATACATGATCGCGGAACATGGACTGACCAATCCGAACCAATACAAGGCGATCGCGAGGCATGAGATCTGCTGTACCCTGACGGATGTTGCTGCGGCATCTGCCAAAGTATTGAAGCCGGGAGGAAGGCTGTATATGGTGCACCGTCCGTTTCGAATGGCGGAGATCATACGGACGATGTCGGCATTTGGTTTAGAGCCGAAACGCCTAAGGATGGTCTACCCTTACGTGGATCAGGAACCGAATATGCTTCTGCTTGAGGCTGTCCGCGGGGGAAAGTCCGGTATGACAGTGGAGAAACCGTTGATCATCAACGAGGCGCCGGGAGTCTATACCCGGGAGATCACGGAACTTTATAGCTTTTAATGCAAGTGGATATATGTGGTATTTTGGATGAGAATGATTGACGGCAAATGGCACAAAAGAAGTTGTGCGAACTCCATTGCACCGAGCATTCCAATGAGCCTCTAAAAGCGAAAATCGTGTTCAGCAGAGGCTTCCACGATTTTTGAGTCTCATTTCCATGGTGCAAAAGTCGTTCGCCCAATCTTCTTTTGCGCCAGTTGCCGAGTAAAGTTTTTCTTTAAGGCTTATGATCATTACGTCATAATATGATATTTTATGTGAGAGATATATGGTATTTTGTATGAGGTTTACATAACTCGAAGTTGGAAAATATGTGTTCCAAAAATGATTTCATAACATGATTTTTTTGGAACACATATTTTCTGACAAAAAGTTATGTAAACCGGACAACATATTTCTATACCCATTATATCTTTATGGAAAGGAGCCCAACATGTCCGGAACATTATACCTGTGCGCGACCCCCATCGGAAATCTTAAGGATATTACAGCCAGAGTGCTTGAGACGCTGGAGCAGGTGGATGTGATTGCGGCAGAGGATACGAGGAACAGCATCCATCTTCTGACGCATTTCGGCATCAAAACCCCGATGACCAGTTATCACGAATATAATAAGACAGAAAAGGCATATCAGCTGATCAGCAGTTTAAAGGATGGGAAAGATATTGCGTTGATTACGGATGCAGGGACTCCGGCAGTCTCGGATCCCGGTGAGGTGCTTGTGAGGATGTGTCAGGAAGAGGGGATCACCGTCACTTCCCTGCCTGGACCGGCAGCGTGTATCACGGCATTGACGCTTTCCGGACTTTCGACCAGACGGTTTTGCTTTGAGGGCTTTCTGCCATCGGACAAAAAGGAAAAAAAGGAAGTTCTTGCTGAAATGGAGTCGGAGACCCGCACTATGATCCTTTATGAAGCGCCGCATCATTTAAAGAGAACGCTGGAGGAATTATATGATGTCCTGGGAGATCGCAGGATGACAATCTGCAGGGAGCTGACCAAAAAATTTGAAACGGTGCTTCCCACGACTTTATCGGAAGCGCTGGCCATGTATAAAAATGAGGATCCCAGAGGAGAATATGTATTGGTGCTCGCCGGAAAAGAGCGTGAGCAGGTCAGGCTGGAGGAGCGGCAGAAATGGGACAGCGTAAATATCGCGGAACATGTGGCGTTCTATGAGGAGAAGGGACTGTCCAGAAAGGATGCAATGAAGCGCGTGGCGGCAGATCGGGGAGTGGGAAAAAGGGAAATTTATGAATATCTGCTGAAAAACTGTGATTAATAGTTGACAAACAGTGTATGACTTAATATACTTTATTTGTCTTATAATTATAGTAACAAAGGAGATAGTAATTATGCTGGAAAAAATTGCAGAAATGATCGCAGAGCAGCTTCATGTATCACCGAGTGTAGTCATTACGGAGGAAACTTCGTTCAAACAGGATCTGAGGGCTGATTCCTTTGAGCTGATGGAGCTGGTTATGGCTTTGGAGGAAGAATATGGTATTAAGATAGAGGATGAGGAGCTGGAGAATTTTGAAACAGTCGGAGATGTATTGAACTACATCAAAAGTCAGGGGATCGATGAGGATTAATGAGATATTCCCAACTGTATAAAAGCATGCAGGGCGTGTCCATTCGGACACGCTTCTTTATACACAAAAGAAGCAATGAAAAGCAGGCAATTGTGAAATTCTCAGTGCTGCACAATAGGAAAGAGTCTGATAAGAGTTTCGCAAACGCCTAGTAATAAAATAATAAGGAGGATCCCTGTATGGATCGAATTATGACCAATTGTCTTGATAAAGGGTTTTTTCTATATCAAAAAGAATTTGAAGAGGCGGCGATCCGTGTGCTCCGTTCCGGATGGTATATCATGGGAAGAGAGCTGGAATGCTTTGAGGGTGAATTTGCGGATTATATCGGCGCGAAACACTGCGTTGGTACTGCAAGCGGTCTGGATGCGCTGATATTGGCATGCAGGACGCTCGGACTGCAGGAGGGGGACGAGGTCATTGTACAGGCGAATACGTATATCGCGACAGTCATGGCGATTACAATAGCGGGCGCAACGCCGGTGTTTGTGGAGCCGGATGAATACTTTCAGATCGATGCCGATAAGATCGAAGAGAAGATCACGGATAAGACGAAGGCCGTCATGGTGGTGCATCTGTACGGACAGGCTGCAAAGATGGATCGGATCATGGAGATCTGTGGGAAATATGATCTGCGGCTGATCGAGGATTGCGCGCAGTCCCACGGAGCTGATTATCAGGGGAAGATGACAGGCACCTTTGGGGATATCGGCTGTTTTTCCTTTTATCCCACTAAGAATCTCGGCGCGTTCGGAGATGGGGGCGCGATTGTGACGGATCGTGAGGAGTACCGGGATCAGATCAGGATGCTGCGCAATTATGGAAGCAGGGTCAGATATTATAATGAAGAGGTCGGCATGAATTCCAGACTGGACGAGCTGCAGGCGGCTCTTTTGTCGGTGCGTCTGAAGCATCTTCCGCAGCTGACGGAGGAACGCAGGAAGATTGCGGAAAAGTATCTTAATGAGATTCATAACGGGAAGATTTTTCTGCCGAAGCATAGAGAGGGTGCAGGACATGTATATCATCAGTTTGTCATCCGATGCAAAGAACGGCAGAGGTTAATGGAATATCTTAAGGAGCGGGGGATCGATACGATCATACATTATCCGATCCCGCCGCATCTTTCAAAGGCTTATGCGTATTTGGGACATCAAAAGGGGGATTATCCCATCACGGAAGCATATGCGGATGAAGCGCTTTCGATTCCGATGTATAACGGACTGACGACGGCGGAACAGGAGCGGGTGATCGATGCGCTGAATCAATTTTGATGAAGGCGGCATTTTCAACTGCCAGGATTGTGTGGCAGGCAGCATAAATGATGTTACAGTAGCTGCCCGCAAAGGAGGCTTGCAGCATGGATACAGGAATAAAGATAAAGCTGCCGCAGGCAGTAGAGGAAATTATCGGACAGATTAATGATGCAGGCTATGAAGCGTACATTGTGGGAGGATGTGTGCGGGATACCTTATTGCATAAAGAGCCGAATGACTGGGATATCACGACTTCGGCGACACCTGTTCAGATCAAGGCGATCTTTAAAAGGACGATCGATACCGGAATACAGCACGGAACCGTGACCGTTATGAAGGGAAGGCAGGGCTATGAGGTAACCACGTATCGGATCGATGGAGCTTATGAGGATGCAAGACATCCGAAGGAAGTGATCTTTACGCCTGAACTGAAGGAAGACTTAAAGAGGCGTGATTTTACGATCAATGCGATGGCATATCATCCTGATACAGGACTTGTGGATCCCTTTGATGGCAGGAGAGATCTGGAAGCTCACGTGATCCGCTGTGTGGGAGATCCGAAGGAGCGTTTTACAGAAGATGCGCTGCGGATGATGCGCGCTGTCAGGTTTGCGGCGCAGTTGGATGATGAGATTGAGGAGCATACATTGGCTGCAATCAGGGACTTGGCGCCGTCCATCGCAAAGATCAGTGCAGAACGTATCCAGACAGAGCTGGTAAAGCTATTGATATCGGATCATCCGGAACGATTCCGGACATTTTATGAGTGCGGGTTGACGGCTTATTTTCTGCCGGAATTTGACCGGATGATGACGACCGTACAGAACAATCCGCATCATTGCTATACCGTCGGTGAGCATGCTCTTCACAGTCTTTCTCATATCAGAGCGGATCAGAGCCTGAGGCTTGCCATGCTTTTGCATGACATTGCCAAGCCGGAGACAAAGACTACGGATGAATGGGGCGTGGATCATTTTCAGGGGCATCAGGAACGCGGCAGCAAAATGGCGGAAGATATTTTAAGGCGTTTAAAATTTGATAATCAAACAATTGCTATGGTGAAGGGGCTGGTTGCCAGTCATGACAGGAGGATAGAGCCGAATGAAAGATCGGTGCGCAGAGCGATCCATCAGATCGGAGAAGAGTATTTTCCGGCATTATTTGAGGTCGGAAAAGCGGATGCCATGGCGCAGAGTGAATATCGGAGAAAAGAAAAGCTTGCGGCGATAGAAGAAGGCTTTCAGATATACCAGAAGATCAAAGAGGAAGAACAGTGTATATCGTTGAGAAGCCTTGTGGTCAATGGCAGGGATCTGATCCGGGCGGGCGTCGCGCCGGGACGGGAGCTTGGCATGATTTTGGAGCAGATGCTGCAGGATGTGATCGAGGAGCCTTCCCATAATACAAGGGAATATCTGATGCAGCGCTATGTGCCGTGAAGATCGTTCCTTGTGAGAATTTGGAATATTCCATTAAAAACATTCATAGGATAGTGTATGCCGAAAATGGCGGAAAGGGCGGTAATCCTATGAATGACAGGGCAGTCAGTATGCTTGAGAATTATGAATTAAATGTGCTCCGTACCTATCGGGGAAGAAGCGCGATCATATGTGAGACAGATCAGGGACTGAAGGTGCTCAGGGAATACCGCGGAACGGAAGAACGGATCGCCAGGATTGATCAGCTTTTAAGGACTGTAAGGGAGAGATCGGGATATCTTTTGGATGCTTATATGCGGAATAAAGAGGGGATGTATCTCTGCCGGGACCGCGAGCAGAATACCTATATCCTTAAAGATTATTATGAAGGGAAAGAATGCAGTCCGACGGATATGACTGATATCGGCATGGCATTTGCCCATATGGCAAAACTGCATAAAGCGATGCGCGTGCCGCAGGAAGTTCCGGTACAGGGCAACAGCGGACTTTTAAATGAAATACATAAACGCAATGCAGAGCTGAAACGGGGGAAAAAATTTATCCGGGGAAGAGCCGGACGGAGTAATTTTGAGAATTTTCTGCTGATCAATTATGACTTTTTTATGAGGAAGGCATTGGCGATAGAGGAACGGCTGGAACAGGAGGATTTTGGCGAATATGACCGCGCGCTCCTTACGGAGGGCATATTCTGCCATGGAGATTTCCAGTATCACAATATAGTTTTTACGTCTTCGGGTCCTGCGGTGATGAATTTTGAAAAATTCCAATGGGACAGCGGGATCAGGGATTTTTCCCTGTTTTTTAGAAAGGTAATGGAGAAAAATGGCTGGGATCTTAACTGTGCGGAGATCTGTGCCGAAAATTACCTGAAAGAGAGGGAGTTCTCCGAAGCAGAAAAAAAACTGTTGATTTACCGTCTTTCCTATCCGGAAAAATTTTGGAAAATTGTTAATTTTTACATAAATACACGCAAGTCAGTCGTGATGGAACGCAATACCGATAAGCTGAAAAAGATTATGGAGCAGGAACCGCTTAGAGAGAAAGGGGTTTCCTTTCTGGAGTCGCTGTTATATAATCATACATGAAAGAATTAAGTGCGGCTTACATAACTTATTGTTGGAAAATATGTGTTCCAAAAATATCATGTTATGAAATCATTTTTGGAACACATATTTTCCAACTTTGAGTTATGTAAATCTCATGGGCGAAATTGCGAATTTATAAAGTAATTGTTTTGTAACTGCCTAGGAGCATAAAACAGACAATTGCGAAACTCTCAATAGTATAAAATTTATTGTGAAGCATTGACAAATTCATAAGCAGACCTTTGAAAAACTGCCGGCAGTGCCGCTGCGTTTTTCACGAAGCGAAAGCGTGTCTGCGTTGAATTGTCAATGCTGCACAATAGGAAAGAATTTAAATAGAGTTTTGCAATTACCTGAACACTTTATACTTTTATTTGAGGAGAACGAAAGAGTGGTAAAATTACAAAGAGTACAAGTCTTATATCTGCTTCTGCTGTGCCTGGGTCTGTTTTGGCTGACGGGCTGCGCTCAGCTGACGGGAAGCGGCACAGGAGGTCAGCAGGGCAATTATGATACCGGCTTTGTTCCTGCGTCAAGCGGCAATTATGATTCCAGAGATACGGCGATCGTGATCAGCAAGAATACCGAGGCTTCGACGATCACATTTAAAAATATGGAGCTGGGCAGATTTTATACGTTAAATTATGACGGCGCCACGGCGTATTATGATAAATACGGACAGGCGTTGTCGCTTGAACAGGTACGGATCGGGGAGATTGTGAGCGTGGATTTTCTACACCGTGCGAAGCGTCTGGACAGTCTGCGCCTTTCTTCGGAAACATTTGCGTTTGACTGGGTGGAACAGTTCGCGATGGAGACGGGCAGCAGGGAAATAAAATTAAATAATGAGATATACAGGATGGTGCAGGATGTGGTAGTGCTTACGGAAAACGGCATCGGCGACCGGATGGATATCAACGAGGCGGATGTGCTGCGGGTGAGCGGTCATGATCATCTGATAGAAAGTATCGTAGTGGAGCGCGGTCATGGTTATCTGCGACTTAGCAATGACAGCTTTTTTATCGGCGGTTTTTTGGAGATAGATCATTCCAAGATCTATCAGGTCAGTGAGGACATGCTGATTTCCGTACCGGTGGGAACTTATGAGGTGACGATTTCCAATGCCGGCTGCAGCGGTACGGAGACGATCACGGTTAAGGGAAATGAAGAATATGAGTGGGATGTCAGCGAATGGCAGGGAGAAGCCAAATACGGCGTGCTGGTATTTACGGTATCGCCTTCCAATGCCAAGGTTTATATCGATGGCAGACGCGTTGATACCGATACGGAGCAGAATCTGACTTATGGTATCCATCAGATGGTGGTCGTGGCGGAAGGATATCAGACGATCAGCAAATACATCAGGGTCAGTGAAGAATATTCCAATATGGATATCACGATGGAATGGGGATCGGGAGATACTAACACGACATCGGGAAATAACGTATCAGGTAATAACGTGTCAGGTAATAACGTGTCCGATAATAACGTATCCGGTAATAATGTATCCGGTAATAACGTATCCGGTAATAATGTATCCGGTAATAATGTATCCGGTAATAATGTATCCGATAATAGCATATCCGGTAATAATGTATCCGGCGATAATGCTTCCGGCAATCATTCCTCCGGCAATACGTCATCCCAGGGGACACCGTCTGATCGGACACCGGTCAGCGCCTCCGGGTATAAGGTGACGATCGAGGGGCCGGAAGGCGTTGAAGTTTTTAAGGATGGAACCTACATCGGTCTGGCTCCGGTCAGCTTTCCGAAAGAAGAAGGCTCTTATATCATCATTCTCAGGAAAAACGGTTGTCAGACCAGAAGTTATACGATTACGGTAGATGCTTCCGCCAAGGATATCAGCTATTCTTTTTCGGCACTACTGCCAATAAATTAGGAAATTGTTTTGTAANTACANACAAAATANCATGAATTTGGGAAAAACTGGAGAAACGTATTGACAAAACTCAAAAAAACGAATATAAAAGACTTATGACGTTTTCATAGAAAACGGACAAGTCTATAAAAATATCTAGGAGGAGTTCAAGAATGAACAAGACAGAATTGGTAGCAGCTGTTGCTGATAAGGCAGGGATCACAAAGAAGGATGCTGAAGCAGTAGTAGCAGCTTTTACTGACACAGTAACCACAGAGCTTAAGAAGGGCGGAAAGGTTCAGTTAGTTGGATTTGGTACATTTGAAGTTACCACAAGAGCTGCTAGAACAGGACGCAACCCGCAGACAGGCAAGGAGATGAAGATCGCAGCATCTAAGGCTCCGAAGTTCAAACCGGGCAAGGCATTTAAGGATGCAGTGAACTAATTACGGACAAAATCAGATGCGGGCAGCTTCCGAGTGGGGCTGCCCGCTTTTGTATGCACAGGCCCGCATAAAAAAGCGCGAAACAGAAAAGAGGGAATGCATGAGACTGGATAAATTTTTAAAGGTATCACGATTGATCAAGCGGCGGACTGTCGCCAATGAAGCATGCGACGCCGGCAGGGTGATGGTGAATGATAAGCCTGCCAAGGCTTCCGTCAATGTAAAACCCGGAGATATCATCACCATCGGGTTTGGCAACAGGGAGACGAAAGTGGAAGTCCTTACCATACAGGAAAGTGTGAGGAAGGAAGATGCGGAAAATATGTATAAATATCTCTAAGTCATAGAGGAAGGATTTTGGGCATATATTGAATTAAGGTCGAATCATCCGCAGGGAAGCCTGTGAGATAGAGCAGGGCAAATGGAAGAACTGAATGCTAAGAAAACGCACAAGATCCAGATCATNAACCGTCAGACNACNAATCTCAGCGGTGTGTCGGATGTNATATCNTTTGATGAGAAGGAGGTNGTTCTGGAGACAGAGCGCGGAATGTTGACGATCCGNGGNGACGGACTGCATGTGAGCAGGCTGACGNTGGAAAAAGGCGAGGTCGATGTGGAAGGAAGGGTAGATGCTTTTCANTATTCCGACNGCNNNGCCGGCAGAGGNAAGGAAAGCTCCCTGATCTCAAGGATGTTCCGCTGATGGATGAGATGATACGCCATGAACTTCAGCTGGGGCTGGCATGTTTTTTCATGGGCATGCTGCTGATGGCGTTTTATGATGTGCTGAGGATCTTTAGAAGGGTGATAAGGCATAATATGATAGCGGTTTCGCTGGAGGATATCCTATTCTGGATCATATGCATGATCAGCGCTTTTGAACTGCTGAGAGTGATGAATCAGGGGATATTCCGCTACAGCGTTGCGCTGATGGCAGGCGCGGGTATGTTCTTATATCATATGCTGTTAGGCAGGCATGCAGTGCCGTTTTTCGCAAAAATATTAAATAAAGAGAAAAAACTTATAAAAAAAGTCTTAAAAAAATGTAAAAAAATATTGACGGAGCCGATAAAAAAGGCTATAGTTAGGTTGTATAGGCATTTTAGGGAACGCCTGCGCGAAAGGAAAAAGAAACTTGAAGAGGACGGTAGCATTTCGCAAAGAGAAAAAGAATAGATCGATGCTGATGATTACAATGCTTGTAATGGCAGCTCTTTTCTTTGTTGTNTATGTAGGCGGNNGGCCTAAAGNTATGGAAAGAGAACGGCTGCAAGCGGAGATTGCCCTGCTTCAGGAACAACTGGAAGCAGAACAGGCAAGATCGGATAAGCTGCGGGAGCTGGAGGTCTATACGCAGACGAAGAAATATGCGGAAGAAGTGGCTAAGGAAGTGTTAGGCTATGTGTATGACGGCGAGATTATCTTCCGGCTGGATGACTAGTTCTATTTGAGCCGCAGCAAAGCTGCGACAGGGGATTAGTGGATAAACAAAATATATGTCGAAGTAAAATGTTATGTCCGAACAGGGATATGACATTTTTTTTATTGCGGTTCTGTTATAGTTGTACAGATGACAACAAACCGGAGAATAAGCCGGATAACAGACCGGACAGCAGAACGGATAAAAAAGGGCGGAGGGATAGAATCATGGATACGTTGACCAACAAAGACAGGGGAGAGAAAAACATGGAGGGTGTCTTTTCAAGCTATAATCGTCTTCGGATAGAAAATTATGCGGAGGCGTTTCACGATCTTGCATTTAATTTTACGAAATTTGACCAGAGGGAGATGCAGGAAGGAGGAAGGAACCGCGCGTGACGTTCAACAAGGTGCTCAACCACGC
>WFLX010311805.1_pt1 | contig 47601 bp, 24 predicted proteins | sample 4967041 | NCBI WGS metagenome assembly WFLX01 (sample SAMN12857096, study PRJNA449069) | gut metagenome | isolation source: stool from male and female vole | host: Microtus ochrogaster | place: USA:Florida | collected 2017
ACGCTGAGGCGGTCAGCCATTGAGCAGATTTGTTCGAGTGATGAGGGAGTGTACTTGATGTACACGACCGAAGAACGCGTACAAAGATGCCAATGGATGGCCGAGGCGATGGTAACTTTCACCGCCCGACAGTATAATGGCATGCTTGTTTAGTTGAAACGCATCAGTCAGATGTTGTTTAGATGTGCTTTATAAGAATCATCAAGAATGCCATTCTGACCATAGATGTGGCCGTGGAAAGCAATTGCTCATAATTACGGCACAAACGTCTGAAATTGTCAAGCCATGAAATGGTCCGCTCCACAACCCACCGCCCCTCCAACGGGATAAATTCAGATGTGCGATAATTCGATTTAACGCACTGCATATAATACATAACTAACGCATTGCAGCAAAGAAAATTACCTTTACTTCGCATCTCTCGGGCGGTTTTGGAACTGACTCTCGGTCACAATGCCACAGCATTACTCCTTCACGCCAGCTCCAAAATCACTCCGAGATATGCGACCTCAGCCTTAACATATATTAGGGGACAAGCTCTAAAGATTGAAGGGTAGGGTGGCGCGGTAGGGCGACTGCAACGACGAGAGGTCGAGGCGGGTGCCGTCGGGCGAGGTAATGATGGCAGCGGTCAGCTTGCCGTCTTCCCATCGGAGCGTTTCGAGGGTGTATCCCCCGCGAATCTTCAGGCCGCTGACGGAGCCTGTCGGCCATTGGGAGGGGAGGGCCGGAAGAAGCTCCACTATAACCTCAGAGGGAACGCCTTCGTTGGCGTTGACGTTGGTAACGTGGCTCTGCACAAGCATCTCGGCGATACCGGCGGTACAACCGAAGTTGCCGTCGATCTGAAATGGTGGATGCGCATCGAAAAGATTGGGATAGGTGCCGCCGTTTTGGCCTTTTTCGCCGATTGCGGGGGTAAGCTGCTCGGTGATGAGGCGATTGGCGTGGTCGCCGTCGAGGAGTCGCGCCCAAAGGCACACTTTCCAGCCCATCGACCATCCCGTGGAGTGGTCGCCGCGGTTGTTGAGGGTCACTTTGGCGGCTTCCATCAGGTCGGGACGCGTGAAATTAATCTGCCGCCCCGGGTAGAGGTCCCAGAGTTGCGACACGTGGCGATGACGGTCGCCCTCGGTGTCCCAGTCCTCAAGCCATTCCTGAATCTGACCGAAGCGGCCAACCTTAATCGGGGCTAACCTCGAGTAGACCGATTGAAGCGAGTCGATATAGCTTTGCGGCTCGCCAAGAATCTGAGCGGCGGCGATTGAGTTGCGGAAAAGGTCGGAGACCATCTCGTTGTCCATAGCGGCTCCGGCCACTATCACGGCGTCGCGCTTGCCGTTGACCTTCGGCTTATTCTCGGGCGAGTAGGAGGGTGCGACGACAAGATACTTGCTCTGAGGCTCCTCGACGAGGAAGTCGAAATAGAAGTCGCACGCTCCCTTCATGATAGGCCATACCGAGGCGAGATAGTCGCGGTCGGCGTTGAAGAGGTATTTGTCGTAGAGATGCTGGCAGAACCATGCGTTGCACGTCGGCCATATGCCCCACGCCGCGCCGTCGACAGCGCCCACGGTGCGCCAAATGTCGGTGTTGTGGTGGAGTGTCCATCCGTCGCAGCCATACATTTTCGCGGCCTGACGGCCTGTCACCGAGCAGTCCTTGATAAGGCTCAGGTAAGGCTCTCCGGCTTCGGGGAGCGCCGTGACCTCCGATGGCCAGTAATTCATCTCGAGGTTGATGTCGGTAGTGTATTTGCCGTCCCAGGGAGCGTATAGCTCATGGTTCCAGATACCCTGCAGATTGGCTGCCTGACCTCCCGGCTGCGACGAGCAGATGAGCAGGTAGCGGCCATACTGGAAATAGAGGGGTATAAGCGAAGTGTCGACCGCGGGGTCGTAATTCTTGATGCGGCGGTCGGTCGTCATTGCCGCGGCGGCCTCGTCGCCTGCGATAGAGAGCTTCACGCGGTTGAACATATCGCCGTATGAGGCTATATGGCGCGTTTTGAGTGCGTCGAACGAGCCGGGGTTGTCGAGGGCAAGCGCTGAGGCTGAGGCCGCGTCGCTGAAGCCCTGGCGGCATTTAGCGGTTTCGTCGCCGCTCGCGTCGGCGTAGTCTACGAAGTTGGTCGCGATATTGAGGGCAATGACCACCTGGTCGGCGTCGCTGACGGTGACTTTACCGTCGGAGGCGGTGATTGTGCCGCCGACAGGGAGGAATTTGACGATGACGAGAAAGCGTATTTTACCTGGAACTCCCTCGTGGCTCTCGGCGTTGCCGGCGACGGTCAATTCGGCTTCTGAGGGGGTGGTCATCGACGAGCTGACCGAGTGAACAGGCATCGGGCAGTCGTAGTCGGCGGTGAAGGAAATCGCGCCCGGTTTGTCGGCCGAGAGGCGTATCATCATCAGGCGGTCGGGGAGCGAAGTGAAGCTTTCGCGGGTGAAATTCACGCCCCCGGCTGTGAATTTGGTCGTCGTTACAGCCGTAGTGAGGTCGAGCTCGCGGGTGTAGTCGGTGAAGCCGTCGGTGCCGGTAAAGTGCAGTAGCAGGTTGCCCGGAGTCTGATACGGCATTCCGTTGGCCTCGGCGGCGCTTATGTTGGGCTGGCAGAGATTCTGCGCTTCCATGCGTTTCCCCTCGAAGATGAGGCGGCGGATTTCGGGGAGAGCCGCCGCGGCGTTGGGGTTGGTGTTGTCGTGGGGCGATCCGGCCCAAATAGTCTCCTCGTTGAGATAGTAAATCGCCTCCGAGGGGTCGCCGTTGACCATCGCTCCGATCGCTCCGTTGCCCAGCGGGAGGGCCTCCTCCCAGATGGTGGCGGGAGTGTCATACCATAGCCGCATCGGGGCTTCGGCGGCCGCTGTCGAGGCTGCGAGCAGTGAAATGAAAACAATTTTTTTCATGGCTTAATGTCGCGGGTAGTGACGCGATGAGATAGATGAGTTAGCTGATAGATAGAAGGCGCGCCGATAAGGGCGCGCCTTCGTCAGGATTTTATCTTAGGGAGTCCCTATTATTTGTTGAGGACTTTGGTGCCGTTGCTGAGGATGAGGAGACCCTTAGCGTTGGCGTTAACTTCGATACCCTGGAGGTTGAAGTAGCGAACGGGACCGTTAACGGCGTCAACAGTTACGTTTTCTACGCCAGAGGGATCGATAGTCGACCAGTTGCCGTAGTTGTTGCCGATACCCATGATAGCGTAGAGCATGTTGCCTGCGCGGCCAGAGTCGCCGGTAACTTCGGTGATGCGTACGTAGTAGATGCCGGGTTCGAGAGTGCCGTCGAGATCAACTTTGCGCTCGATGAAGTTCCAGTCCTGGTAAGTGATGGGAACGATAGCGTTGCCTTCTGCTACGATGTCGCCGTCGGCGTTGTCGCCTGCGAATACGGTAACAGAGAGTGTGCCGTCGCCGCCCTGTTTGTTAGAAACGGCTGCTACAACGTTGTATTCGCCTGCTTCCATTACGCGTACCTGGAATTCCCATGAAGTAGTGCCTTTAGCGCCTGAGAGAGCGGGCCAAGAGTAGCCTTTGTTCTGCTCTGCGTTGGGCCAGGGGAATGAGTTGTAAGTTTCCTTAGCGGGATCGTCGCCTTCGTTGGCAGAGAGGGGGATGCAAGTGATGCCGCGGCCTGCGTCAGTAGCGTTTGCGCTCCAGTCGCGGATTGAGCCTGACTTAGCGGTGTAGCCGTCGAGGTAGCCGGGAACGGCGTTGAAGGGATCAACGTAGGTCACAACAGCGATAACTTCAGTCCAGTCGTCGCCGACGGTGAGCTTGAGGTTGCCTTTGGGGAAGGTCTCTTCGGTCTCGGGGAGATACCAGTGGTCGAGAGCAAAGTCGTTAGCGCCGGTGTAAGAGAAAGTCACCTCAGTGCCGTATTCGAAGCCGCCTTCGGGCATAGCGGGCGACATGGTGATTTTGCCGAGTGAGCCGTCGTCGCTGAGATTGTCGGGGTTAAGGCTGCCTTCAGCTACTTCGCAGTAGGTGTAGACTTCTTTAACGTCGGGCTGCTCAGTGGCGGGCTTGATTTCGATGCCGTACATGTTTACGCCGTTAACGAAAACGATGATTTTGCCGGGCTCGCCGGTGTAGCGATAGTGCCAGGGCATGATAGCGCTTGCTGCTGAAGTGGCGTAGTAGAGACCGAGGTCGTTCTCAGCGTTGTTGTAGAAGAGCTGAGCGTAGCGGTCGGTAGCCGATGAGTTAGCGCTCACGTAGTAGAGAAGGATGTCGCAGGGACCTTCAACCTCGAATGAGAGCATACGGGTTTTGGGAGTCCACTGCGATTCGGGAAGACCGGGATCCTCTTCGGTGGGCTGGCCATACCAAGATGACATACCGCCTGATTTGAGGGTGTAGGTGAAAGTGAGTTCGCTGTCAAAAGATGCGCCTTTGCCGTTTTGGAGGCTCCATTTGCCTGCTTTGCCGTCAGCGTCTTCAGCCTCGGTGTAGTTGCTGTAGAAAGTGAGGCCATCGACAGTGCATTCACCCTTGAAGTTGTAAACGGTGTTGCCTTTGCCGTCGTCGCCGACTACGAGATTACCAGCGTCAATGAGAGTGTTGATCTCAGTGTCGGTAAACATGTCACTGAAGTTCCATGTTTTGTTCTGGGCTGAAGCCGTGAGCGTAGCGAGCGCGGCGGCAGCGAAGAGTAAAGATTTTTTCATAAAATTTTGGTTTAGGATTTTATGGTTAAATATTAAGGTGTTTGCTATGCGGTCGATTTCAAGTTGTTTGTTGGCCAAGCGGGGGGATGAATTTCATGGAGAGAAGCCCGCTTTAATTAAGGTCTTAACGGTAAGAGGGTAAATTATCGACTGCGAATTTAGGGAGAAAAAAGCAAATTAAGGGGTAAAAATTGACGCAAAACGGTAGATTTGGAGCAAAAAAGTGGCCGTTATAAGCAAAAAAGGCCTCGCAAATGCGCTTTGCGAGGCCTTTTTTGAGCGTTATCGGCGTATTTTAGTTTTTCTTGATTTTCAATGTGCGCGGGGCGGTGGGGCCATCGGTCAGCTGGATGATGTGAAGCCCGGCGGGGAGAGCGGCGAGGCTCACTTCGGTCGAGGCCACGCGCTGCAGCCACTCAAGCTTGCCGTCGGCGGCATAGATGGCGAGAATCGATCCGGCGGCTTCGGGGGCTACCGTGAGGGTGGCCGAAGAGTCGTCGTAGCTGATTTCGGCTGATGACACTATAAGTTCCACGCCCGACTGGAAGTGGGTGTCCATGCTCTCGCCCATGAGCGAGGCGAGGTAGACTTCGAGGGCTGTGTAGCCGTCGGCGTTGATGCTGTTCTGGTCGGGAGCCGCGGGGTTGGTGCCGTGGGCGCTCTCCCATGCGTCGGGCATTCCGTCGCCGTCGCTGTCGGTAGCCACGGTGTAGTCGGTGGAGTAGGGGAAGAACCCTTCGGCGTCGGCCTCGGTGTCGATGATGCCCGACTTGTAGCCCATGGTTTTGCCTCCGTAGGTGATCGTGCCGTTGGTGGCTTCAGCTACCACGCGCGCCTCTACCTTGTCGCGGTTGACAGTGCCCGCTTTGGCGAGCACCGATGCGTAGGCGGTTTCGGCGGTTTCGATGTTGTCGAGCATATAGTGCTGAGGCACGTAGTTGCCGATAGTGGCGGCGAGGGTGTATTTGTAATAGGGGAGCGAGGGTATGATTCGCTCGTCGACTCTGATCTGGTCCTTAGAATAGGTTTCGGCGGTCACGCCAAGCCAGTTGTCGGTAGTGTAGGCGGGAAGACCTTTGGCGTAGTTGCCGTCGACAAACCATTTCGCGGGGCCCCATGAGGTGGCTCCGGCGCGGGCGTAGCTTGAGTTGATGAAGCATACGTTGCCTTTGGTGGAATTGGCGCCGGGATAGTAGTAGTTGGCCATGAAGTTACATTCGTGGGCCGAGTTCAAGCCGTTGTAGGAGTTGATTTCAGCGGTGTTCTCGCCGCCGTAGCAGCCGCCGTTCTTGCCGTAGTTGTAGTTGACATTGTTGGCGTATTCAAGGAATACGACCTGATCCTCGCCGCGGGCGCCATTGAGGCGGGGAGAGCGCGAGTTGTTGTGGGCGAGCAGGTTGTGATGATAAGTGGCGGGCGATCCTCCCCATTGCGNTCNNTAGCCGCGCGCGCCTTNGGAGTGGCCGGCGTTGTAGAGGCCCTCGTGCACGATACAGTATTGCACGGTAAGGAAGTGGGAGTCGGCGGTGTTCATGTTCTCTTCAACCGACCAGCCGAACGAGCAGTGGTCGAAAATGAAGTTAGAGCAGTTTTCGGCTCCCAGGGCGTTCTCGGCCTGGATGTTTCCGGCCGCGTTCTTCTGGCCGATACGGAAACGGACATTGCGCACGATGAAGTTAGACGAGCCTCCGAGATTTACCTTGTTGCGGGTAATGACGATGCCTTCGCCCGGGGCCGACTGCCCGGCGAGTGTCCAGTCGGCGCGGTTGACGCGGAGCTCGGAGTTGAGGGCAATGTCGCCCGACACTTCAAACATGATAGTGATAGGCTTGCCCTTATGCTGGTCGAAAGCCCAGCGGAGCGTTCCGGCCGATCCGTCGTCGGCAAGTGAGGTGACTTTCACAACTTCGCCGCCGCGTCCGCCGGTGGTGTATTTGCCGAATCCCTCCGCAGTGGGGAAGGCGAGCATGCGTGTAGCCTCTTTGGCCTCAACGGCCGCTGAGGTGACTCCGTAGCGCGAAACGGCCTTCACGCGGTAGGTCGCGCCCGCCTCAGGATCTGTGATTTCGGGAGCGTCGGCGATATGAGAGAATTGGTCGCCTTTGTAGATTATGTAGCACTCTGCTGTGTCGTCCCACGAAATGCGGCCGTCGACCACCACGAAATTGGTGGGCGCGGGAGCCGAGTTGAGGATCGCGTTGTAGTCGAAAGGCACTTTTGAGAGCGAGCCGAAGAGGAATTCGGGGTTGATGTAGGCTTCAACCTCGCCCTCGGTGGCTTGGCGGGAGAAGGAGGCGCGGCGAGAGGAGTCGACAGGCGACCCGCCTTCAGTCACGTTGTTGTATTCCCAGAGCGACGCGGTGGCTTCGGCGCCGTTCCATGCGGTCCACCCGGCGGCTGAAATGCAGTTGCCGAGCGTGGAGTTGAGGAACATAGAGCCTGAACGCTCGCCCCATGGACGACCGAGCGAGTACGCGCCGGCGGCCACGCCGGGGTCGGAGGTCACGCGGCAGTGATTGAAGAAAAGCCCCGGATAGAAGCGCTCGGCCTCAAGCTCGGGATACATCACTTTGGTCATAGAGAGCGATGCGGCGCCCGGAGCGGTGATATATCCGCCCCCCTTCACGCAGTTGAGCGTGCAGTTCTCAAACCATTCGAGGCCAGAGTCGTAGATGAAGTCGGTGGCGCCTTCGATAAGGCAGTCGGTGAAATAGCCGCGGGCGTTGCCTCCGGCTTTGTATGTATCCTGATAGCCGCTGAGGGTCACGTTGCGGAAGAGATGCGCGTCGCCCGATGTGAAGAGCGCTTCAGCCTGGCCCACATTGCCCGCCGTGTTGCGAATTGTGAGGTTCTCGGCATAGAAGCGGTCGGTGAACACGTTGAGGGCTGAGCAGTCGAGATAAGTCTTGTCGCCNTTGCCNCGGCTGGTCGNTGAGGTGAGTACAACGGTNGCGCGNTCTTCGCCTATGAGGCNGANGAATTTGTCGNGAGCCTCCTTGGTGCCTGCGTAAATGTTTTCATCGTACACTCCGGGGCGAATGTAGATAATGCCGCGCGCTCCGGCTGGCACGGCGTCGATAGCCGACTGCACGGTGGCATAGTCGCCGTAGCCGTTCTGGTCGACAACGTAGTAAACCACTTCGGCATCGTCGTCGGGAGCGGGACGCTTGTCGTCGCCAGCGAAGCCAAACTGCCCAAGATCGGTGAGCTCGCCAGGGTTGCCGATAGGATTAGACTCGGCGTAGGCGGCTTGCTCGGCAGTGATTTCGTTGCCGTAGATTTTCAGTTTGTGGAGGCGGGGAGCCTGGCGCTGGGCCATCGGGTCGATTGACTGCGAAGTGGGGAAGGCGGTGCCGTCGGGGGCATATTGCACAAGAGCGTCGGCGTTGTCGCCGTCCCAAACACGCCATCGCAGCGACACGTCGGCCGCGTTAATCACGTTCTCCATGAAGTAACCCTGGTCGGCAAACACTGTCCAACCCTGTTTCTGGCGTTCGGATCCCATCCATACGAGCGGCTTCCACTCGCCGTCGCCGATTTTGTAGTCGCATTTGATACCGCGACCCCATGAGGTTGACGACCACGACCATTGTATGCGCTCCACGTAGGGGATATGGTCGATTTCGACCCATCCGTGCATCGACTGGCNATCCACGGCCNCGTTGNGGNACATCNGNANGAATCCGGNTTNGCCGTATACCGNGACGCCTTTCTCGTTGTNTTGNATNTTGTCTTCGAGATAGGTAGTGTGGCCCGGCTGCTTCCAGTCGTTGTAGTTGGTGGCTTTCTGGCCTTCGTAGTACTGACGCGAGAAGGCGGCCGTGGCGGCGGCGTAGCCGTTGTTGGCGGCCTTGGTGGCGAATACGCAATTATGGAACATAATCGGGTATTTCACTCCGGTTGAGGTAGTGGTTTTGAGCACGGCGTTGACGTAGCCGCCATGCTGGTCGCCGTTTTCGCTCCATTCGGGGCACTGTATGCCGGTGCCTTCCTTGAGCCAAGTGTTGGGCCAAGAGGTGTCGTTGAAGTTGATGTCGATGATTTTGGGTGCGGAGGTGACCTCGCTCCAAGTCTGAACGACGCAATCGGGGTCATACTCTCCGACGGCAAATCCCGCGGCGGGGATTGCGGCGAGTGTGGCTGTTACAGCCCAGTGAATTATACTAAATCTCATATTCAAGTACTTATATAGTCAGTGATAAATTGGCTTAAGTCTATGTTGTATATCGCTTCCCGACGCTATGTCGGTCGGTGGGCGTCAGGGGTAGAAAATCGGAGTGGGGTCGGGGAGGTGGTCGACGGGGTTCCAGTTGTCGGAGCCGAGGAGTATTTTGTTGACCCGGTAGTCTTTTGCGTCGGGGAGCACGTGGCCGAAGGCGCGTCGAGAGGTGTCGGCGCCGGGACCCGTACATTCGGCCTCGGCATAGTAGGCCGACTTCTCACGCTCCTTTTTGCCCCAGTTGTTCCACCCTTTGGGGTGGATATGCTTACCCATGCGGCAACGCACGAACACGGTCTTGCCGTAAGCGCGCCAAGGGCGGGAGAGGTAGACGTTCTCAACGCCGTCGTCGGCCGTCAGGTCGCAGTCGTAGAACACGTAACCGTATTTCGCGCCTTCGGGCGTGGCGGGAGCCGTATAGTAGCTGCCCGATCGCTTGGAGTGGATGTCGCAGCGGTTGAAGAGAGCGGTNGCTTTGCCGNATATGAAGNCGACGGTGCCTTCGATGNAGCAGTNTTCGTAGTATTGNCNTCCGTNGTGGGTGTACAGANNGTCCNGGTTGCCGAGGAAACGGCAGTTTTTAAACATCGAGCGGTCGCCGTCGGTGTAGCAGGCCACGGCTTGGCCTACATTCCCGGCAGTGTTCTCAAAAGTGATATTTTCGGCGTAGAAGTCGGGGGCGAAAATGTAGACGGTCGACGACCCGGCTGTGCCGAGCTTCTCGCCGAAGCGGTTAAGGCGGTCGGCGTAGTCATCGAATGTGATCACCGGATTGCCCTGGCCTATCAGCGCTATGTTCGGGCGGTTGGCGGGTATGGTGACCTTCTCTTTGTAGACCCCGTCGCGCACGAGTATAGTCGTGCGGTTCTCGAATCGATTGACGGGCACGGCGTCGATAGCCTCCTGGATAGTGAAGAAATCGCCGGTGCCGTCCTTAGCTACCACGTAATCGTAGTGGCGCACGTAAGGCTTAAGCTCGATCAGGTATTTGGCAGCCCCGTCGATGCCCATCGACGCTATAGCGCGCGCTCCTCGGGGAGTGAGGTGGGTGTCGTCGACTTTCCCTTCGGGGCAGGCGGGGCAGGTGCCCGGCGCGATGTGCATGAAAAGTTTCTTTGACTCTTCGGGCCCCATTTTCTCGACAAGTTCCTGCGACATTTTGTTGAGGTCGACGCAGGGAACGCTCAGGTTTTTCCCGACGTTTTTCACGGCTTTCACGTAGTCTCCGTGGGTGTCGACGAGATTAGGGCCTATGGTGTTGTTGATGGTGTCGGTGACGAATTTGCGGCGAACGATCGGGGTGAAGAGCACCGGCTTGGCCCCTTTGGAGCGCGCGTCGTTGACAAAACGGGCGAGATTGTCAGAAAATTCGCCGAACGGCTCGGTATGGCCTCCTTTACCCGGCTCGTCGTTGTGGGCAAACTGGATGAAAACGAAGTCGCCCGGCTGGATCGAGTCGTAGACCGCTTGCCAGCGGTTTTTAAGGAAGCTGCGGGTTCCTTGTCCGTTTTTGGCGTGATTGCTCACTATGATGTCCTCAGTCAGGAATCCGGGTAGCGCGTGTCCCCATCCCCGCTCAGGGTTTTCGTTGTCGATAGGTTTATTGGCCATAGTGGAGTCGCCGATCATGAAAATAACCGGTTTGCGGGCCTGGAGAGAGAGTAATGAGAGCAAGAAAAGCGATAAGAAGATTAGTTTTCGCATGATATAGAAAGCTTGTGGCTTAACGATTGGTATAAAAGAGCCGCCAATGTGGCTCTCGGCGAGAATGGTTTTGACTTAAAAAAGCCTGAGGGGATAAGCGAGCCAAAGTGAAAAACTTTGAAGTACACCACAAAATCAAGAATCCTCTCTTACCCCCTCTGGTCGGCTTTATTAAATGTTATTCGCGTAGCGTCAGAGCGTCACGCCGGTTTTGAATATGGCGATTTCCTTGGCGCCGATTTTCTCATGATGAAGCTGCTCGCCGTTGGCTACGGCCACAACTTTGTCAAAGAGGTCTTCGCACGCTTTCTCGGCGGGAGTGTCTTCGATAATCACGCCGGCGTTGAAGTCGATCCATGTATGCTTCTTGGCTGCAAGCTGAGAGTTGGTCGAAATCTTCATCGTGGGCACGAAAGTTCCGAACGGAGTGCCGCGGCCTGTTGTGAAAAGCACCATCTGGCATCCCGACAAAGCGAGCGAGGTAGAAGCTACGAGGTCGTTGCCGGGGGCGGTAAGGAGGTTGAGTCCCTGGCGGGTGACATGCTGGGTGTATTTCAGCACGTCGACCACGGGCATCGCGCCGCCTTTCTGCACGCAGCCGAGCGATTTCTCCTCCAGGGTGGTGATACCGCCGGCCTTGTTTCCGGGCGAGGGGTTCTCGTAGATAGGCTGGCCGTAGGAGCGGAAGTACTCCTTGAAGTCGTTGATGAGGCTGACGGTGTCGTCAAAGACCTTCTCGTCGACGGCGCGGTTCATCAATATGGTTTCAGCGCCAAACATTTCGGGCACCTCGGTGAGGATTGTCGTGCCGCCGCATGATACGAGACGGTCAGAGAACAGGCCGACGAGCGGATTGGCCGTTATGCCTGAGAAGCCGTCGGAGCCGCCGCATTTCAAGCCTACTTTGAGTTTGCTGATAGGGAGGGGCTCGCGGCGGTCCTTACGCATGCGCTCGATGAGCTCTTTGCAGAGTTTCACGCCCTCTTCGACTTCGTCCTCTACCTCCTGCGATATAAGGAAACGCACTCTCTCGGGATCGTGCTCGCCGATCACCTCTTTGAATTTGTCGAGCTGATTGTTCTCGCAGCCGAGGCTCAGCACAAGCACGCCGCCCGCGTTGGGGTGCTTCACGAGAGCGGCGAGGGCCGCGCGGGTGTTGGCATGGTCCTGGCCGAGCTGCGAGCAGCCGTAGTTGTGGGTATAGGCGCGCACGTCGTCGATTCCGGCGAGGTCACATTCCTCTTTGAGGCGGGCGACGATAGCGTTGGCCTGGCCGTTGACGCAGCCCACGGTAGGCACGATCCAAAGCTCGTTGCGGATACCCATGTCGCCGTTGTAGCGGAGGTAGCCGTTGATCTGGGGGCAGGCGCCTGATTTGGGCTCCGCTTTAGGCGTCGGGTTGTAGGTGTATTCAAGGTTGTCGCTGAGCGATGTGGCGAGGTTGTGGGAGTGGATCCACTCGCCTTGCGCGATAGGCTTGGTCGCATGGCCGATGGGGAAACCGTATTTGACCACCAACTCACCCTCCGCGATGGGCTTGAGGGCTACCTTATGGCCGCGGGTAGTGTCTTGAAGCAGCTCGATTTCCTTGCCGTCGATCTCAAATTTCTCCCCCTTTTTGGCGTCGTCGACGAGAATCACGGCAACATTGTCGGCCTGATTGATTTTTATATATCGTTTCATAGTTGTTGTTGCGAATATAATTAAATGACATTAAAGACCATACGATGGACATTAAGGCCTTTAATGTCATTTAACTTTCTTATAAGATCATTAAGCGTGAGCGGCAAGGAATTTGTCGAGAGCGGCGTCCATGCCGAGGGTGCGGATGTCGGCGAGGTATTCAGCTACCTTCTTGCCGAAGCCGGGCACTTGCTCCTCAAATTTCTCAATGAAGATGGGGCTGTCGAGGATAGCCTTGACGGTAGCTTCGTAGTCATTGGGGTTCCATGCCTTGCGGATGATTTCGATATGCTCGGCGTTGTCGTTGGGCTCGAAGCATGAATCGGGTCCGTAAAGCGAAAGGAGAGCTGCGAAGGTGAAGAGTTCGCGCTCGGCGAGCTTGCCTTCTTTCTTGTAGTTGTCGAGCACGGTAGAGTAGTTGCGCGCTTCCCATTTAGAGAGCGAGTTGAGCGCGATCGACGAGAGCATGTGCTTGATATAGGGGTTGTAGAAGCGCTCTAGGATGCCGGCGGCGAATTTCTTGAGCTCTTCGGGATCTTCCTCTATCATGGGGAGCACTTCCTCGGCTACCATGTCGTTGATGAATTTGTTGACTTTCTCGTTGTTGAAAGCGTCCATAACGGTTTCGCAGCCGAGCTGAAGGGCTACGGGCACCATACCGGTGTGAGAGCCGTTGAGGATACGCACCTTCTTGTCGCGATAGGGCTTGATTGAGGGCATGAAGAGCACGTGGAGGCCAGCTTTTTCGAGGGGAAGCTCCTCGCGCACTTTCTCATAATCTTTGCCGCCGATAGCCCAGAGGTGGTAGAATTCGCCCTTGTCGACGAGGTTGTCCTCAAAGCCGATCTCCTCCTGGATTTCTTTGATGTTGTCGCGGGGGAATCCGGGAACGATGCGGTCGACGAGAGTGTCACACCAGATGCAGTCGTCGTTAACCCAGTCGATGAATTCCTGGGGAAGGTTGTGGTCCTTAGCCTGCTTGATCACATATTCGTGGAGATGGGTAGCGTTGTCTTCGATAAGCTCGCAGCAGAGGAAGATAAGGCCTTTGCTCTTGTCGCCTTTGAAGTGCTGCCAGCGTTTGTAGAGGAATTGGGTGACCTTGCCGGGGAATGTTTTGGGCTCGGCGGCGAAGATGTCGTCCTCTTCGTAGCGGATACCAGCCTCAGTGGTGTTCGACACGATGAAGCGGAGCTCGGGCGAAGTGATGTACTGATCCCATTTTTCGGGTTCTTTAGCGGGGGTGAACGCGTCCATTACCGACTTGATGAGGCGGATTTCGCGCTTGGGTTTGCCGTTTTCAACGCCTTCGAGAACTACGTGGTAGAGGCCGTCCTGCTCTTTGAGGAAGTCGATCACGCGGTCAAACTGGTAAATGGGGGTGATCATGGCGATACCGTGGTTCATCACGCCTTTCTCGTTGGCGATATCGAATTGCCAATCTACAAACGCGCGGAGGAAGTTGCCTTCGCCGAATTGAAATACTTTTACCGGACGAGAGATTTTCTCTACGTTTTGAGCATTAAGTTTTTTCATTGCTTCAATTTTAAGATTACGGGCGGGCGTCGTGCCCGCGGATTTTTACAAGCGCGGAGGCGCTTGCGGTTGTTTGGCGGGTGTTGGCCGCCGGTTGATATAATGACCTTAAGGACCCGGGAGTCCTTAAGGTCTAATGGTTTTTATTTCATTTTCTGGTTGTCGTCATCGAGGGTGATGATCTTGTACTTAGGCACGAGGAGCTTCATGATGCACCAGCCGAGCAGATAAGCCACGCCGCAGATGCAGAACACGATGAAGTAGCCTGCGGGCTTGCCTTCGTAGCCCATGAACTGCATACCGGTGTCGCCGGCATAAGTGAAGAGCATGCCTGAGCCTTTATTGATAAGGAACGAGCCGATACCGCCCGCCATACCGCCGATACCGACGATAGTGGCCACGGTGCTCTTGGGGAACATGTCGCCCACAACGGTATAGATGTTGGCCGACCACGACTGGTGGGCAGCGCCGCAGATACCGATGATGATGATCGGGAGCCAGTAGGATATGCCGGCAGCGGGCTGAGCGAGAAGCGCGAGCAAGGGGAACACGGCAAAGATTAGCATAGCGCGCATGCGGGCTGCGTAGGGATTCACGTTGACGCCTTTGCGGGCAGCGTTGTCGATGAAGATTGCCGGGAGCTTACCGCCATAGATCGAGAGCATGGTGATAAGGTAAAGCACGAAAATCATCCACATGCCTTCGCCCGATGAAGTCGAAAGACCAAATACGTCGGTGATGTAGGCGGGAGTCCAGAAAAGGAAGAACCACCACACGCCGTCGGTGAGGAATTTGCCGAAGAACACCGCCCAGGTCTGCGGATATTTGAAGCATTTGATGAAAGGAATCGATTTCTCCTTTACATCTTCGATCTGAGCTTTCTGAGCGGCGGTTTCGTTGGGGGTCACGTTGTCTTGCTCGATGTAGGCGAGCTCGGCGGCGTTGACGCGGGGATTCTGAGCGGGTTTCTTGTAGAGGAATACCCAGAAGCCCATCCAGACGAAGCCGAGGGCACCGATCACGATAAACGCCATTTCCCAGCCGTTGCCCCAGCCGATGCTCTGGAAGTAGAGGGCGAGCGGGCCGATGGTGAAGGGGGCGATGAGCGCGCCGATAGCCGAGCCGGCGTTGAAGATCGAGGTGGCGTAAGCGCGGTCGCGTTTAGGGAAGTATTCGGCGGTCACTTTGATCGCTGCGGGGAAGTTGCCGGCCTCACCGAGAGCGAGGATCGTGCGCGCGGCGATGAAGAAATATACCGAGACGGTAGTGATCATGAGGGCGACGTTGCCGGTAGCTTCCACAAGCTCGTGGGCGTTGTGGAGACCGACTGTCCATTCGGTGGCCACGCCGCAGGCGGCATGGATACACGCGCCGAAGCTCCATACGCCGATTGCCCAGAGATAACCTTTCNTAGTNCNCANNCAGTCGATGAAGCGACCCGCGATAAGGTTGGCNACCGCATAGACGATAGAGNAGATAGCGGTAATGGTGCCGTAGCTGTTGTCGTCCCAGTGAAATTCAGGCGAGATAAACTCTTTCCAAGTGAGCGAGAGCACCTGGCGGTCCATGTAGTTGACCGTGGTGGCGAGGAAGAGGAGCAGGCAGATAGTCCAGCGGAAGTTAGACATTTTGGCTTGCCCTTTTCCTGAAATAGCAGGATTGATTGTTGCCATGATTGTATCGTTACTTACTTAGAATTTAAAGTACTCTTTAGCGTTGTTGTAAGAGATGTTCTCTACCATTTTGCCGATGAAATCGAGCTCTGAGGCGGGGAGGAGACCCTGCTCCACCTGGTTGCCGAGCAAGTTGCAGAGAGTGCGGCGGAAATATTCATGGCGGGGATATGAGAGGAACGAGCGCGAGTCGGTAAGCATACCAACGAAGCGGCTGAGAAGACCGAGAACGGAGAGGGCGGTCATCTGTTTCTCCATGCCGTCTTTCTGGTCGAGGAACCACCATCCCGAGCCGAATTGGATCTTGCCGGCGCCGTAGCGGCCGTCCTGGAAGTTGCCGAGCATGGTTGCCACCAATTCGTTGTCGCGGGGGTTGAGGTTGTAGATGATGGTCTTAGTGAGTTTGTCTTTCGACGCGAGCATGTCGAGGAATTTCGACATCTTCTTGGCCACGGTGAAGTCGCCGATCGAGTCGAAGCCGGTGTCGGGGCCGAGCTGCTTGAACATCAATGAGTTGTTGTTGCGGATAGCGCCGTAGTGGAATTGCTGGGTCCAGCCTGAGTCGTGGTCCATGATAGCGAATTCAACCATCATAGCGGTCTTGANTTTGGCGATTTCCTCTTTGGTGAGCTCCTGGCCGNCGTAAACTTTCTTGAAGAGNTCNTCGATTTCGGCGGGGGTGNAGNCTTCGGCGTAGAATTCCTCGATGNCGTGGTCAGAGAGACGGCAGCCTACGCTCTCGAAGAAGTCGTGACGCTTCTGGAGGGCGGCGATGACGTCGGCGAATTCGGTGATTTTCACGCCCGACACTTCAGCGAGCTTGTCGATATAAGCCTTGTATTCGGCGGGATTCTCCACGGCCATGGCTTTGTCGGGGCGCCAGGTAGGGAGCATACGCACGGGGAAAATGCCGGCCTCGTTGTCGGCTTTGACTTTGAGGTGATATTCGAGCGAGTCGACGGGGTCGTCGGTGGTGCAAACAACTTCAACGTTATAGTGCTGCATCAGGCCGCGGGCAGAGCGGTCGGGCTGCTGGAGCATCGCGGTGCACTGGTCGTAGATTTCCTTTGCGGTCTTGGGCGAGAGGAGTTTATCGACGCCAAATCCGGTCTTGAGCTCAAGGTGAGTCCAGTGGTAGAGGGGATTGCCCATGGTGTAGGGGACTGTTTCGGCCCATTTCTCGAATTTTTCCCAGTCGGTGGTGTCTTTGCCGGTGCAGAAACGCTCGTCGACGCCGTTGGTGCGCATTGCTCTCCACTTATAGTGGTCGCCTTCGAGCCATATTTTTGAGAGGTTTTCAAACACATGGTTGTTGGCAACGTATTCGGGGATAAGGTGACAGTGGTAGTCAATAATGGGCATTTTAGCCGCGTGGTCGTGATAGAGCTTCTGCGCGGTTTCGGTCTGCAGCAGGAAGTTCTCGTCGTTGAATTGTTTCATGGATGTACTTTATGATTTTTGAGATTTTTGGATTCTTGATTCTGAGTCTTTCGTGAATGAGACTGGATATGATTGGTTACGAATTAGGTAATCAGTTGATAACGCCTCCGAAATTGTCGAGTTTGATGGGCGATTTCGACGCGCCGGTGACATTGAGAAGCGCACCGGTGTCGATGCCGAGCTCTTCGGCCTCAAGCGAAGCCCAGATGAAGGGGCCAAGGCCTTTGGCGTCGTTGTCGCGGATCGATTCAGAGAGATAATATTGGTAAGAGCCGTCGCGGCGGCGGTTTTCCTTAACGTTGGGAGCGGCTTTGAGCACTTGCTTGCTGACGCCCGGACCGAGGCCGGCCACCGAGCAGCAGTCGGTCAGCGAGATGGTTTCGTCGGGGTTGAGCTTGATGAAGTTGTCGATGATGCCTTTGTAGGCTTTGAGGCCGAGGTCGCGGTATTTAGCGTCGACGTAGCCTTTGCGGGCGCCTTTGAGCATCGAGTAGGCCATCATTGCCGAGCAGGTCGATTCGAGATAGTTGCCTTCGCGGCCGGGTGAGTCCATCACCTGATACCACACGCTTGTCTGCGGATCCTGGTAGTTGGCTACGTTGGAGAGCGATTTGTCGAGCAGGTCCATCACCTCGGCGCGGCGGGCGTAGTCGGCGGGAAGAGCGTCGAGCACCTCGACCAGGGCCATCGTGTACCAGCCTTGGGCGCGGCCCCAGCAGTGCTGCGAAAGGCCGGTCTCGTTGTCGCTCCAGAACATTTCGCGGCTCTCGTCCCACGCGTGGCGGTTAAGGCCGGTCGAGGGGTCGAAGGTGCGGTCGTAAGTGGCTTTGAGCTGGTCTACGGCGTCGTCGTAGATTTTCTTGGCCTTTTTAGAGTTTTCGCCGTAGAGAACGTTGGCGGTCGACACGCGGTAGGGGAGGCCCATGAAGATGCCGTCGAGCCATACCTGATATGCGTAAATGGCTTTGTGCCAGTAGACTCCCTCTTTGGTGCGGGGCTGTTTGTCGAGCTGCTGCATGAGGGTCTTCATGGCGGTGAGGTTCTTCTCTTCGGGGAAGTGGCGATACATGGCTGTCACGAAGTGGCCTGTGCGCACGTTGTCGAGATTGTAGTCGAGGAGCTTGTAGCCGGTGATTTCCCCTTCGGGCGAAATCATCTTGTCGGTGTACATGCGGCAGTAGTCGCGGAGGCTGTCGTTGCCATATTTAAGATATGTGTCGAGGATTGATTCAAGCTCGATGCCCATCACGTAGCTCCATTTTGGCTTCTTAGAGAAGTCGAGCATATAGCTCTCGGGCACGCGCTTCATCTCAGACGCTGCCATCCATTGGCTCATGTTTTTGTAGGGAGCCTCATAGAGGCAGATTTTGTCGTTGAGGTAGCAGTTGCTGAGGTTCACTTTGCCGATCTGGCTGGTGAAGCTGTTGCCCTTCTCCACATTATTAAAATGGCAGTTGCTGACGTTGATGTTGTCGATGCAGGGGTCGCCATCTTTCATGCCGATGAACATCACGCCGAATTTGCTCTTGCCGCAAGTGACGTTGTCGAGATATACGTTGCGCACGATAGGGTTGTAGCCGCGGCAGCATATTTCCTTGGGCTCATAGTCGAGGTTGATTTTCAGCACCGACTCGCCGCACTGGCCGACTTCGATGTCGCGCACGTAGATGTTCTCGATGATACCGCCGCGGCAGTTGTTGGTCTTGATGCGCACCACGCGGTCGAGGTTGGGGGAGTCCATGACGCAGTTCTCGGCGAAGAGGTTGCGGCAACCGCCGGTGATTTCGCTGCCGATCACCACGCCCCCGTGGCCGTTCTTCATCTGGCAGTTACGTATGATAACGTTTTCGGTCGGGGTGTTGTAGATACGGCCGTCGTTGTTGCGTCCGCTCTTCACGGCGATGCAGTCGTCGCCGGTGTTGAAGTAGCAGTTCTCGATAAGCACGCCGTCGCACGACTCGGGGTCGCAGCCGTCGCCGTTAGGGCCGTCGTTCTCGATGTAGACGCCGCGGACGGTAAGGTTTTTCACAAACAGGGGGTGGATCACCCAGAAGGGTGAGCGGAGCAGGTTCACGTCCTCGATAAGCACGTTCTCGCAGTGGTTGAAGTTGACGAGCTGAGGGCGGAGGCAGTCTTTGGCGGTGAACACGCGCTCATCCATCGGCACGCCCTCTTCGGCCATGCGGAGAAGGCGGGGACGGCCGTTGTCGTCCTGCTGGCGGGGAGTGCCCTCGACATATCCGAAGCGGTCTTTGCCGCACCAGTTCCACCACTTGCCTTCGCGGTTGGCGCCGCCGTCGACTGTGCCTTTGCCGGTCAGCGCGACGTTCTTAGCCTCGTAAGCGTAGATGCAGGGCGAGAGGTTGTTGACGTCGAGACCCTCCCAGCGGGTGGGGACGATAGGGTAGAGCGAGGGGTCGTAGGCGAAGAGGAGCGTGGCGCCCTCGTCGATCACGAGGTTGACGTTGCTCAGCAGCTGTATGGCTCCTGTCTCGAAGGTGCCGCCGCTAACTATTACCTTGCCGCCGCCCGCTTTGTTGCAGGCCGCGATGGCTTTGTTGATTGCCTTTTGGTTGACAGCAGGCTTGGCTGTTGTCTTAGCGCCGTATTTCGTGATGGGAAACTCAGCGTCGGGGAAGGTTGGGCATACGATGCTCTTCTCAATCTGAGGATAGAGCTCGGTCCAGGCGTCGGCCGCCGCAAGCATGGGGAGCAGCAGCATTGCCAAAAGAAAGCTTATTTTTCTCATTGCGTATCGTGATATTAGATTTTCTATCTTGGTCGGGCAGGCTTGGCCGCTTCTGGCGGTCGACAGCGGTGACAAAGCGCGGAGCCGCGGAGGGGAAACCGTGACGGAAACTCCCCGCGCTAGGCCGCAAAATCGGCCGATTTCGCGCTTAAGGCGTGTCGATAGCCGTTAAAACGTCTAAAAGCCTTTTATTTCTTATCGCAAAAATACAGAAAATAACTCTAATTATGTATAATTTTTTGTCACAAAATGGGGGATTCGCTGCCAAATGTGCCTGTTTTGGCTCTTCAATGACGGTTTTAAGACCGTTTCGGGCCTAAAATGGTGGAAAGTTTTGTCGGAATATTGCGGATTAATTGTTTTTCCTTTAAAGTCGCATAATTTTATATTGTTTTTCAAATTAATATTATTAAATTTGCCATGCTTGAAAGAAAAACCGTAGCCTGGGGCAGGCTTCGGTGCAAGCGTCTCGCTCCACCAGTGCCCAATCGAAAACTAAACCTTAACCATAACCATAAAACAAATCCCATTATCGTATGTACTTACTTGGATATGACATCGGCAGTTCATCGGTGAAAGCGGCTTTGGTCGATGCGCAGACCGGAGAGTGCGTTGCTTCAGACTTCTTCCCGAAAGNAGAAGCACCCATCAAGGNGCTCAAANACGGATGGGCCGAGCAGAATCCCGAAAACTGGATGGGCTACCTCAAGCTCGCCACTTCGGCTGTCCTCGCTTCCTCGAAAATCAACCCCAAAGATATAAAGGCCATAGGCATTTCCTATCAGATGCACGGCGTGGTGGCAATCGACAAGGAGGGTAAACTTCTCCGCGACGCCATTATCTGGTGCGACTCGCGCGGCGTGCCCTACGGCGAGAAGGCCGTCAACGACCTGACAGCCGCAGTTTGCCAGGAAAGCATTCTCAATCTCCCCGGCAATTTCACGGCTACGAAGCTCGCGTGGGTAAAGGAAAACGAGCCGGCCGTATTCGAGAAAATCTATAAGGTGATGCTCCCCGGCGACTATGCCGCGTACCGCCTCACCGGCGAGATCTGCACCAATCCCGAGGGATTGTCGGAGTATATGCTCTGGGATTTCAAGAACAACGCTCCCGCCCGCTTCCTGATGGATTNCNTCGGTTTCGACGCGTCGATTTTCCCCGAAGTGAAGNCTTCGTTCTCGGNGCAGGGCTACGTGACCAAAGAGGCAGCCGAGGANNTCGGTCTGGCCGAAGGCATACCTGTCACCTACCGCGGCGGCGACCAGCCCAACAACGCNCTTAGTCTCAATGTGTTTAATCCCGGTGAAGTGGCTTCTACCGCAGGCACCTCGGGAGTGGTCTACGGCGTGATCGACACCCCCGATTTCGACCCCCTGAGCCGCGTCAACAATTTCGCCCACGTCAACCATACAGAGCTCACTACCCGCATCGGCGTTATGGCCTGCATATCAGGCACCGGCATCCTGAATTCATGGGTGAAGCGCAACGTCGCTCCCCGCGACCTCAGCTATGCCGACATGAACGAGCTGGCGGAAGAAGCTCCCGTCGGCTCAGCCGGGCTCGTTGTGCTCCCCTTCGGCAACGGCGCCGAGCGAGTGCTCCAGAACCGCCAGATCGGATGCTCGTTCAACAACATCAACTTCAACATACATAACTGCTCCCACGTGATCCGCGCGGCGCAGGAAGGCATCGTGTTNNCNTTCNTGNACNGCATGGAGGNGANGNAGNCCATCGNCANNAANATNANCAATATCCANGCAGANNCANGNCAANATGTTCCTCAGCCNGATTTTCCGCAACACTCTCGCGAGCGTTTCGGGCGCCGACATCACTCTGGTCGACACCGACGGAGCTGCTGGAGCCGCGCGCGGCGCAGGCATGGGCGCAGGCGTCTACAAAGACAATAACGAGGCCTTCGGCTCTCTCCGCGTGNTAGAGANCATACATCCCGCGGCCGACCNCACCCCCTATCTTGNGGCTTACGNCCGCTGGAAATCGGTACTCGAAGAGAAACTCAAAAATTAATATATCGGCGACCCGCCAAAGCCGCCGACCATTAACCCCGCAACACAATCAATAACCATAAAAATCTATATTTACAATGGCAACAAAAGAATATTTCCCCTCAATCGGAAAAATCAAATTTGAAGGAACCGAGTCAAAAAATCCTCTTGCATACCGCTACTACGACGCTGACCGCGTGGTGCTCGGCAAGCCTATGAAAGAATGGCTTAAATTCGCCATGGCGTGGTGGCACACTCTCTGCGCTGAAGGCGGCGACCAGTTCGGCACAGGCACAAAGAAATTCCCCTGGAACGAAGGCGCTGACGCCATGACTATCGCCAAGCAGAAAGCCGACGCCGGCTTCGAGGTGATGCAGAAACTCGGTATCGAATACTTCTGCTTCCACGACACCGACCTTATCGGCGACCTCGACAATATCGACGCTTACGAAGCGCGCATGAAGGAAATCGTCGCTTACCTCAAGGAGAAAATGGCTGAAACCGGCATCAAGAACCTCTGGGGCACCGCTAACGTATTCGGCAATGGCCGCTACATGAACGGCGCCGCAACCAACCCCGACTTCGACGTTGTCGCTTACGCTGCCGTACAGATCAAAAACGCTATCGACGCCACTATCGCCCTCGGCGGTCAGAACTACGTGTTCTGGGGCGGTCGCGAAGGCTACATGAGCCTCCTCAACACCGACCAGAAGCGCGAAAAAGAGCACCTCGCCACTATGCTCACCATCGCCCGCGACTACGCTCGCTCAAAAGGCTTCACCGGCACATTCCTTATCGAGCCCAAGCCCATGGAACCCTCAAAACATCAGTACGACGTCGACACCGAGACTGTAGTAGGCTTCCTCAAAGCCCACGGCCTTGACAAGGACTTCAAAGTTAACATCGAGGTTAACCACGCCACTCTCGCCGGCCACACATTCGAGCATGAGCTCTGCGTGGCTGTTGACAACAACATGCTCGGCTCTATCGACGCTAACCGCGGCGACTACCAGAACGGCTGGGATACCGACCAGTTCCCCATCGACAACTATGAGCTCACTCAGGCTATGATGCAGATTATCCGCAACGGCGGCCTCGGCAACGGCGGTACTAACTTCGACGCCAAGACCCGTCGCAACTCTACCGACCTCGAAGATATCTTCATCGCCCACATCGCCGGTATGGACGCTATGGCACGCGCTCTCCTCTGCGCAGCCGATATCCTCGAGAACTCGCCCTACAAGAAGATGGTTGCCGACCGCTACGCTTCGTTCGACGCAGGCGAGGGCAAGGCATTTGAAGACGGCGCTCTCTCGCTCGAAGACGTTGTGGCTTACGCTAAGAAGAACGGCGAGCCCAAAGTTACTTCAGGCAAGCAGGAACTCTACGAGGCTATCATCAACATGTATTGCTAATCAATATGTAAATATAAAAGTTGAATTTAGGGTCAATTCCCCTAAATTCAACTTTTTTGCTTTTAACCATTCAACCTTAACCAACCATGTCAAAAAACATTTCGCTTCCTGAGAACGGATCGATGGGATTTCTCTACGGCATTGTGGCCGTGGCTGTGCTCGGAGGTCTGCTTTTCGGTTATGACACCGCCGTGATTTCAGGCGCGGAGAAGGGCGTGCAGGCATTCTTCCGCGGCGCGGCCGACTTCACTTACACTGATACTATGCACGGCATCACCTCGTCGAGCGCGCTTATCGGCTGTATTATCGGCGCCGCTTTGTCGGGCTTCTGCGCAGGCACTTTCGGCCGCAAGCGCTCGCTTATCATCGCGGGTGCTTTCTTTTTCGTGTCGGCTCTCGGCAGCTATCTGCCCGAATTCCTATTTTTTGAATACGGCAAGCCATCGTTCTCGCTGCTGCTGATGTTCAACTTCTACCGTGTCATCGGCGGTATAGGCGTAGGTCTCGCGTCGGCTGTCTGCCCGATGTATATTGCCGAGGTCGCTCCGTCGAATAAGCGCGGCGCGCTCGTTTCGTGGAACCAATTCGCTATCATCTTCGGCCAGCTTGTGGTATATTTCGTCAACTTCATTATTCTCGGCGATCACCTTCAGCCCACAGTGGAGCAGATCGCGGCCCACTTGCACGACCTTTCGGGCTACGGCCAGGCTGATTGGACCGTTCAGACCGGATGGCGCTATATGTTCGGCTCGGAGGCTATCGTGGCCGGCGCGTTCACTATCCTTGTTTGCTTCGTGCCTATGTCGCCCCGCTTCCTCGCTATCAAGGGCCGCGACGAGAAGGCTCTCTACGTGCTTGCCCGCATTAACGGCGCCGCTAAGGCCCGCGAGATTCTCGCCGACATCAAGTCGTCGCTTTCAGAGACCAAGAGCCAGGCCCGCCTTTTCTCTTTCGGCGTGATGGTGATTTTCGTCGGCGTGATGCTCTCTGTGTTCCAGCAGGCGGTTGGTATCAACGCCGTGCTTTACTACGCTCCCCGTATCTTTGAGTCGATGGGCATGGGCGACCCGATGGTGCAGNCTATCATTATGGGTATCATCAACANAGGCTTTACGGTTGTCGCTATCGTGANTGTCGAGAAGCTTGGCCNCAAGCCGCTACTTATCGTGGGCTCGCTCGNCATGGCAGTTGGCGCTTTCGGCGTCGCGCTTCCCAACATTGTAGCTTGCCCGCCGATCGTCAGCGTAGTCTGCATAATGGTTTACTCCGCTTGCTTCATGTTCTCTTGGGGTCCGATTTGCTGGGTGCTCATCTCAGAGCTTTTCCCCAACTCGATTCGCTCAGGCGCTGTGGCTATCGCAGTGGCTTTCCAGTGGATTTTCAACTTCATCGTGTCTTCGACGTTCATCCCGATGTACAATATGAAACTCGGCGAGATGGGCGACAAATTCGGCCACATGTTCGCTTACGCTCTCTACGGCGTGATTTGCGTGCTTGCAGCCTGGTTTGTATGGAAGCTCGTTCCTGAGACTAAGGGTAAATCTCTTGAGGATATGACCGCTCTCTGGCGCGACCGCAACCGTAAGAAGTAACCTCCGCTCGCTATCGACAGATAGCCGAAACAGAATAGTTAAGGCACATTAACCATGATGGTTAATGTGCCTTATTCGTTGTCCTACATACTCTGATTGTTCGGTTGGCTTTTGTCCGTGGGCTGCGTGAAATCCCTGTTGCCGAGGCTTACTCTTCGGCGGGAGCTGATTTCTGTCGGTACTCAGAGGGGGTCATGCCGGTCTCTTTCTTGAAGCATTTGGTGAAGTACTTCGGGTCGGAGAAGCCGACGTTGTAGGCGATCTGAGAGAAATTCATCTTCGACTTTACTATCAGCTCTTTGGCGCGTTGCATTCTGAGCTTGCGAACGAAATCTGACGGCGACATGCCTACCAGCGCTTTGATTTTGCCGTAGAATACCGTGCGGCCCATGTTGACCGACTCAGCGAGCTCTTCAATCTTAAGACTCTCGTCGGAAATTCGCGATTCGATGAATTTCAGCAATTTAGCCATCATCTCCTGGTCGGAGTCGGTGATTGAGGGTGATTCGAGCCGGTAGTCGAATTGCGTCGACGCGTTTTCGCCGTTGGTTGTTGACTCGTTGGCGGCAGGCGCTTGCTGCTGCGGTGTCTCAGCCGCTTGCTCCGGCAGTAGGTCAGATGAGGGTGTGATTGTCGATTTCATTTCCTGTCCGAGGCGTTCGAAGTAAGATTGNTGTANTATAAGACGCTGCGCANTGATGCTTGCGNTACGCNGGCNCAGATATGTTGCGGAGAACGGANNTGNTTANATAGTNGTCTATGCCCTCTTTCAATCCCTCCACGCGGTCGCGCACCGAGGATTTTGCCGAAAGCACGATGATAGGTATATGGCTGAGGGTTTTATCCTGCTTGATTTTGTGCACCATGGTCAGGCCGTCCATTTCGGGCATNGTGATGTCGGTGACAATGAAGTCAGGCTGTATTTTCTGAGCCATTTCGAGGCCGATTTTGCCGTTGGAGGCAGTGGCCACGTTGTATTGGCTTTCAAGGATGTCGCGGAGGAAATGTCGCAGGTCGGTGTTGTCTTCGACTACGAGTATGGTGATTTCTTTGTCGTGGCCGGGGGCTGAGGTCTCTTCATCGGCGGGAGCGCTCTCGGCCGCTATCGCCAGTGTTTCCTCTTTATCTATGGTGCGATCGTCTACAATATCGCTCTTTTCAAAGCCTTTTACGAGCATTTTATCGACCAAATCGAGCATTTCGTACGCGTTTCTGTGCACTTTTTCGAGGTGAGTGCGCCCTTTTTCGCTAAGATTTTCGCTCGACAACACCTCGGCGACGGGTGAGCCGATGAGCGTCAGAGGGGTGCGCAGGCGGTGAGATGCCTCGATGAAGAAGTCATGCTCTTTGCGGTGGAGCGACTCAAACATGCGATTACGGCGATTGACGGTGTATAGATAAACCAAGCCGCTTATGACTCCAATAATAAGTATTCCCCATAGGAGTTTTGCCCATATCGACTCGGCGAAAGTCGGCTCGACATGAATCTTGATAGTTCTGTCGTTCTCCTGCCATATGCCGTCGGAGTTGGTGCTTCGTATGGTCAGCTTGTGGTTGCCTGGCATCAACTCGTTGAGATATATAGAGTTGGCGTTGTAGATGTAGGTCCAGTCGTCGGCGTCGTTGAGCTTATAAGCATATTGGATATTGTCGCTGCCGGGATAGTCGAGGGCGGCGAAGAACACCGATATGTCGCGTATACCGGCCGGCACCTCAATGATGTCGGGGTTGAGCATCTTGGTGCGCTCCGGCTCGCCTCTGAACTGCACGCTCGTCACCACGATGTTAGGCACATGGTGGCTGACGATGCTCTTGTCAGGGGTCACGATAAGAGCTCCGCCGAGCTGTCCATACCATATGTCGCCCGTAGCGGGGTTCATCAGCGGCATAGCCTCGGTGAACTCCATGTTGGGGTCGAGACGGCGCGTCGGGAGCGAGTAGGAGTTGCCGGTCGAGGGATCGTAAATCACGATTGTCGACTCGCATACGAAGTTGATATTCTTGTTTTTATCCTCGATCATGCCGAGGGTGTTGCCGAAGGTGTTCAGCGAGTTCATCAGCGAGTAAATGTTGTTGCCCGTAGGTATCGGGGCGAATTTAAGCTGATTTTTGAGGAGATCTTTTGATTCGATTCGCTGCGGTTTCTCGCCGAGGGGGAGCACGTAGATAGAGCCGTCGGAGGCGACGAGTGTCTGCATCACGTTGTCGGTGGCGAGCGACGCGGGGTCGCCCTGCTTATGCCGCGAGGTGTAGAAGTTGATTTTGGCGGGGTCGGAGAATTTGCTTGAGAATGTTACTAACCCTGCTGTGCATGAGGCTATTATGTCGCCGTCGGGAGTGGAGGCGAGGCGGCGAATACGGTTGAAATTGTCGTTGGGGTAGCCTCGGAGGTCATTTCGCGAGCTGATGAATTTATACGCGCCGGTCTCGCGGTCGTTTTTGGCGAGAACCAGGCCTCCGCCGTAGGTCGCGATCCAAAGATTTCCGGTGTTGTCCTCAAGGAAGTGNTAGATAGAGNCNCAAGGGATAGAGTAGGGGTNGTNTTTGTCGTAGCGGAAGTTGCTGACAGAGCCNTCGGGNGCGACTTTAAACAGTCCGTCGCNCTTGGTGCCTACCCANATGTTGTGGTTGCNGTCCTGGTGAATGGCGTAGATATGGGTCGCGAAGCGCATGGGGGTAGGGGTTTTGATGAGCGTCCCGGGGATGCCTCCGGCGGGTGATTTGCCGTAGTAATCAATGAGTTTGCCGGTGCGCGAGTCGTAGTGGCCAATGGTGCCGAGGCCGGTGCCCATAAGTATGGTGCCGTCGTCGAGCAGTCCGAGCGAGCGAGATTCCTCGTTGCTGACGAGGTTGGTGCGGTTGAAGTTCTCGTTGATGAAGTTCACTACGGTGAGATTGTGCGACGAGGCGAGCCACAGATTGTTTTGGCGATCGACGAATGCGCGTTCAACCATAGGCACTCCGGCATAGTTTAGGTTGGGCGATCGGAGTTCCTGCGGCACAATATGGCGAGTCGCGGGGTCAAACGAACTGATTGGCCCGTTTTTAGGCGCGAGCCAGATCGTCCCGAAGCGGTCCTCGACCCAGATGTGGGTTTTGGAAGGCGTTGTCTCTATGCCGTTTATGTCGACGGGGAGGATTTCGCCAGGAGCGTCGAGCGACGTGAATAGGGCCACTCTGCCGTCGGAAGTGAATGCCCATAGCCGTTTTTTCGAGTCGAGGTAGATGTTCTCAATGGCTGCGGCGGGGGAGCTCCCAACGACGGGAAGGATTTTGGCTGTTGATTTATTCGTGTCGAAAACGAGGATTCCGGCATCGGTTCCGGCCACTATCAGATTCTTGGAGGCGGGGAGAGCTTCAGAAACCTCGCTGATACCAGGCATCTTAGCTGCCTGAATGATTTTTTTGCTGTTTTTCTTATACTTATATACGGTTCCGTCGGCGGCTAATATATATGTGTAGCCGTCGGGCATCGATTGTATTTCTCTGAAATGTCCGGGATGGAAGGTGGAAGTCGTGTGGTTGAGGATACCTTTGTCGGTGAAAATCCAGTCGTTTTTGTCGTTGTCGACTTCGATTTTGAGTATTTCGGATGTTCCGTCGGGGAGCTTTGTGGGCGAAACGATCTTATATGTCGACGGGTCTTTTGGGTTGGCGATAGGAATCATGATTGACGGGTGCTGCCCGTCGCCGACTACCCACACGTTATCGCCCGTCGCGACAATGTCTTTGATAAGGGGCTGCTTTTCAGATATTTCGCGGATGAGGGTGCTTATGTCGGTTATATATCCGTTTTTGGGGTCGAGGAGATATAGGCTGCGGTCGTAGGTGAGAATCCAGATGTTGCCGAGAGAGTCGGGCTCGATGTCTGAAATGCGGTTGGAGGATAGCGTGCCATAGCGGTCGGTCGAGCGGTAGGTGTTGAAGTGGTAGCCGTCGAAGTTGGATATTCCGTTCCATGTGGCAATCCATATTACGCCGTTGCGGTCCTGCTTTATGGTGGTAAGGTTGTGGGAGGGGAGACCGTCGTTGATGCCAAATGTGCGCATACGGAGCGAACGCCCGGATGCGCCAGCCGCAACGACCGAGAGGAGTATCAATGATATTAGACTATATATGCGATTCATCAAAAATAATGTTAAGAGAGAGTTGGCCAAAAACACCGAAAAACTCCTTTATTTTGTCGTCAAATCGGTGAATTTTAGTTATAATGATGCAAATATATACAAATGTTTTCAATTATCCAAATATGCATAACGCCGAGGACGCGCATAATTTTACACCTATGACGACAATTTTTACCCCTATTCTTGCGTTTAATTTGAGAACTTTGCACCCGATTCATCATACGTACGCGTCAGGGAAGAGTGAATTTTCCCGCAAAAAGCCTGCTCAAGAGTGAGACCCGGAGGGGAAAATCGGGCGCAAACCAGGTCAGTATCTGGTATTTAGACTATATAACCAATTGCAAACCAATTAATTAACAAATAATAATCATTAATAAACCATTTAATATCATGATTAAAAACATCTCCAAACTTCTGCTATGCATGTCGTTGGCTCTGACCGCTTGCTCGCAGGCCGAAGATGAGCCGGCTGTGGCAGCCGGAGGCGATGAGACCGGTAAGGTTTCAATCAACCTCTCCCGCGCCGAGGCCGCTGACTTCGCTGAAGCCGGCATCTCAGACATCACGGTGTTTGTTTACCACGTGGAGCGCAAGAACACCACGTTAGTGAGTGAAACCACAATGCCCGTCGGAGAAGGCACTCTCGAAATGAGCTTCCCCCTGGGCGAGACTTACCAGACATTCGCCGTGGCTAACGCCGCCTCGATCACCGACAAGGAGTCGCTCTCCACTGTCACTCTCCATCTCGACCCCCTCGCCAAGAACGACGTGTGGTCGACCAACGTAGTCCGTTTCTCTTCCGACAAATCTAATCCTGAGATTTCACTCGTGTTCTCTCGCCGCGTCGCAGCGATCAACTTCGCTCCCGCCGAAACGGCTGACGAACTCGCCGCTATCACGGAATTTGACAACGTCAACCTCACATTCTCTGAAGTTGCTACCGCATTCCTCGTGCAGGGCCTCAAGCCGGTTTCAACCGAGCTTACACTCGCGGCTCCCGCATCGGCCGGTTATAAAGTGTCGTTCCACACGTTCGACACCACTTCGCTCCCCAAAGGCTTCCTTACCATCGATTACACCAAGGGTGGCCAGAGCGTGAAGACATCGCAGCCCCTCGAATGTAACTCTTACGCGGCAGGCAAGCGCATCAGCTGCATCGTGCCTATCACCGACCCCTCGATCATCGATATGTCGCGCGGCTTCTCCGAGGCAATCAGCTGGATTGTCACCGACTTCTAAATTCAGTAACCAATTCAAATCACACTTTCTGATTTACCATGAATTTTAAATCATATTCAAAACTCGGTCTTTTAGCCTTCGCAGCCGCGACTATGTTCTCGGCCACGAGCTGTAAGGACGACGAGGTTTACGATACTCAAGTCACACGCGAGTATAATTTCTACCTTGACGGGGAGAAATGGTTCAACAAAACCGAAGACTCCCACGAATACGGCAAATGGAACGTATTCATTTATAATAACGACGGCTCGGTTAAGGGCAACTACAAAACCCAGTATCGCTTTGCCCTCGAAAGCGGCACTTACAAAGTGCTCACTGTCTACAGCCCCACTCAGGCCGACTTCTTCGAGCCCAGCACTCCTATCAACGACGTGGTGATCGCGCAGGATACGCTCATGGCTACCTCATTCGCCACTTCCGACCTTCTCAGCTACAAAGCGGGCGATCCTCTCAATATTAATATTAAGACACGCACCGGTCTGCTCCGCCTCCGCGCTATCGACGAGAAAGCCGACAAGAGCTACTCGCAGATCCGCGCTAATATCACAACCCCCGTCAAGGGCTACCACTGCGCCGACCAGCAGCCCGTGACCGACGGCGAGCCCCTTAAGCTTACCCGCGTAAAAGACACAAGCGGCGGCGGTATCGGCTACGCTGAGGATATGCTCCTTATCGGCTCCGACAAGCCTATCAACATTACCCTCGACTATCTCGACCAAGAGGGCGCCGTGATCAAGTCGAAAGCTTTCGCCGACGGCATCATCGTGGCTCCCAAAGATACCACCACCGTTTCGTTCAACCTTAACGACCCCTCAGAGCAGGTTATCGTAAACTACACGATCGAAGTCGGCTCTTCATCTTGGGGCAACGAAACACAATATCCTTCGATTCCCGTCGTTATTCCTGACGGATACACTTACGTGACACCCGAGGACGACCTCAGCGCCATATTCAAATCTCAGGTTTCTGATCCCTCGATCAGCGAAATCAAGCTCTTCCTCAAGGCCAATGCGGAGTACACATTGTTTGACCTGAAGACGTCAAGCTCTACCAACCTCATAGAGAAGAGTATAAGCATCATGGGCCAGACTCCGGGCTACGGTCAGAAGCAGGCTCAGGTAACCGCTACCAGCATGGCGCCCACAGGCACATACTCAAAGATCTCGTTTGAGAACGTGAACATCGTCTCTGGCGCTCGCTTCTTCAATATCCGCAACCAGGCGTTCAACGTAGGCGAAGTTTCGCTTATCAACTGTACGCTCGACGGCTGGAGCACAATCTTCTGGTATCAGGCTACTTCGGCCGACAATCAGCAGACCGTTGGCACAATGCGCATCGAAAACTGCCGCTTGATCAACTACACCGCTCAGTCGTATCCGTTCATCAACCCGGCCAACACCAGCAAGCTTGCCCCGATCGATAACATTATCTTCCGCGGCAACGTGATCCATGAGAAAGCGTTCTCTACCCGCACCGTGCTTCTCGGCAACCTCAACAAGCATCCCGGCAATGTGAACCTCGTTGTAGAAGGCAACACGTTCATCGCCACCAAGGGCACCGAGTACACTTACTTCAACCTCGATGGCTCGGTATGCGGCATCAACCTTACCGTCAAAGACAACGTCCTGACCGGCGCACAAAGCGGTAACGGCACTTGGTTCAAGCTCAACAAAGTTACTCCCGCGGTTTGCACCGGCAACACCCGCTCGGCCGACTATCTCATGAAAGACTGGGGTGTCGACGCTCCCGCCGCTACGGCTCCTGCCTACAACGACATACTTAAACAACTGAATCTCTAATATCATTGTCACAACTATCATGAAGAATAGAATATTCTTAACAATATGCATGATGTTCGCGATCTGTGCCTCAGCTTGGGCACAGCTCGCGACCGTCACCGGTACCGTCTCCGACTCTGAAGGTCCGCTGATTGGAGCTTCGGTGTTCGTGAAAGGTACAACCAACGGAGCTGCCACCGACTTTGATGGTAACTTCTCGATACCTAATGTTGATCCTGCTAAAGCCGTGCTCGAAGTGTCATACGTGGGTTACGTCACCAAGACCGTAAAACTCGACGGACGCACCGAAGGCATCGAGATTTTCATGGAACAGAACAACGCTGTGATGGACGAGGTGGTCATCATCGGTTACGGCGTGGCAAAGCGCGGTAACGTGACCGGCGNTATGTCGAGNGTCGACGCCAAGGCCATCGAGCGTCTCCCGGTTGCCAACGTCGGCGAGGCTATCGTNGGCCGTATGCCTGGTGTGCAGNTAACANCTGCCGANGGTNCNCCCGACGCCGAAGTTACAGTGCGTATCCGTGGCGGCGNCTCAATCACCCAGTCTAACCAGCCTCTNGTGCTTATCGACGGCTTCGANGGCTCGCTCAACGACGTTCCCCCTACCGACATCGAGGACATCCAGGTGCTTAAGGATGCGGCCGCAACNGCTATCTACGGTGCCCGCGGTGCCAACGGTGTAGTGCTCGTGACTACCAAGAAGCCTAACGAAGGCAAAGTCTCTGTCAACATCAACGCCTACGTGAAGACCTCGGAACTCTCTCACAAAATGGACGTTCTCGACCCCTACAACTTCATCCGCGCCAACTACGAGCGCGCCGGTGGCGACTCAAGCCGTCGTAACGCGTTCGCCAACAACTTCGGCCAGCCCTACGAATTCTATATCTATCAGGGCTACAAAGGCACCGACTGGCAGGACGAAATCTTCTCTACCCACCCCGTGAGCTCGGCTGTCGACGCCAACATCAACGGTGGTAACGACCGCTTCAAATACAAGCTCTCATTCATGCACCAGGACCAGCCCTCGGTTATGCCCGACAACGGTCTTATCCAGAACAACCTCAACCTTACCCTTAATCTCAAACTCTGGGAATTCCTCTCGGTTGAGTATCGTACCCGCTACATGAACAAGACCCTCTCGGGTCGCGGCACCGAGGGTATCTCGCTCCTCACCGCTATGTTGGAGCAGCCTACCTACGGTCTCCAGGACTTCACCTCGCAGCCAGAAAACGGCCTTATCGTTGACGAAAACGACTTTACCGACCGTTACAAATACGATCCCCTCGAAACCAACCGTCGTTTCTACCGCAATCGTTACTCAACACTCTGGAACATGGGCGGCGCCCTCAACTGGACCCTCATGAAGGGCATGACGATTCGCAACGAGTTTGTTTACGAAGACTACTCAGAGCGCGACCGTCGCTTCAACGCCGCGCAGTCTAACTCAGCTTCGCGTACCTACGGCCCCAACCTCACCCAGACCGACAAGACCCGCAACCGCTGGCAGCTCACCAACACTTGGAACTACAACTTCACCCTCAACGATATCCACGAACTCACCGTGATGCTCGGCCAGGAAATGAAGCATGAGCAGACCAAGAGCAAATATATCTACCTCGGTTACTTCCCCGAAAACATCGACGCCGAGAAAGCATTCGACAACTTCGCCCTCGGCCAGACTCTCTCGGCTACCTCTTCTTCTCCCTCAGCTATCCGCACCCTCTCGTTCTTCGGACGCGCGAACTATAGCTACGACGACCGCTACATCGCTACCGTGACCCTCCGTGCCGACGGTTCTTCAAAATTTGCCCGCGGCCACCGTTGGGGCTACTTCCCCGCAGTCGCTCTCGCATGGCGCGCCTCTAACGAGAAATTCCTTCGCGACTACACTTGGATTTCCAATCTTAAGCTCCGCGCTTCTATCGGTATGTCGGGTAACGACCGTATCGACTCCGACCTCTTCCTGAAGCTCTACAAACTCGGCGACCAGAGCAAATCGGCCGGTTGGGGCGAGCAGGGCGGCTACTACTACGAGTTCGCTTCGAAATATCCCGTCAACCCCGATATCAAGTGGGAGACCACCATCACCCGCAACTTAGGTTTCGACTTCGGTTTCCTCAACGGCAAGATCGACGGTAGCTTCGATGTATATTGGAATACTACCAAGGACCTCCTCCTCGAGACTATCCTCCCCGGCGACACCGGCTTCACCTCTATGATGACCAACGTTGGCCAGACCTCTAACAAAGGTTTTGAGGTTAACTTGAACGCTTGGGTATTTGAGAACAAAGACTGGACAGTAGGCCTTAACTTCAACATCGGCCTCAACCGCGGCAAGATCGACAAGCTCAACAAGGGCGAGAACGAGCTTATCCGCGAAGCCAACGTCGACAGCTATGCTTACGGTGTGTTCCGCCACCAGGTTGGCCAGAGCATCGGTAACATCTACGGCTTCGTCAACGACGGCATGTACACTCTCGATGACTTCAACATCACTCCAGACTCTAAAGGTCACTTCGTATATGAGCTTAAAGAAGGCATCGTCAACAGCAAGATTCTTTGCGAGCCTCAGCCCGGTACCCCCAAATTCAAAGAATTGGTCGACGACGGCACCCACGAGCTTAATCCCGACAAAGACCGTATGGTTATCGGTAACACTACTCCCGACTTCTCAGGCGGTTTCGGCGTAAACGTTAAATATCGCGACTTCGACCTCGCCGCTCAGTTCAACTACATGGTTGGCTTCGACGTGATCAACATCAACAAGATGAAACTTTCGACCGTAAACTCTTCTAAGTCGGTTTACCAGAACCTCGAAGGCTCGTTCGCCAACATGTGGCACAACTTCGACGCGCAGGGCTCAAACGTTAAGCAGGATGCTCCCGAAGTGCTTCGCCAGATGAACGCCAACGCTACCATGTGGGATCCCACCAACATGACCAAGACTTTCGTGTCGACCTACTGTGTTGAAGACGGCTCGTTCATGCGTCTGCAGAACCTTACCCTCGGCTACACCATACCCTCGAAGATCACCAAGAAAATCGGTATGAGCCGCTGCCGCTTCTACGCTACCGGTTACAACCTCTTCACGATCACCAACTACTCTGGCTATGACCCCGAGGTTAACATCGCTGAAGGTCTTTCGCCCAACCAGGACTACAACATGTATCCCCGTAGCCGTTCTTACACATTCGGTGTGCAGGTTTCATTCTAATGACGCGGCCGAAACTTAACTGAGTAAGAAACTTGAAAATATAACAACCAATCAACCACTGATTATGAAATTCAACATATATAAATATCTCGGGATTCTTGCTGTCGCAGGCAGCGGCGCGATGATTTCTTCGTGCGAGGATTATCTCGATGTATCACCCGAGTCTTCGTTCGGCGTCGAAGAGATTTTCGGCAGCGAGACCGAAACCAAGGCGATGCTCAACACTATCTACACCTATCNTNCACNCNATAGCCTTTACGGTAACAACNTCCCGTATGCGTTCAATNCCAACNCCGACGTCGAAATGTCGACTATCGCTTCAAGTGTAGTCGAGATCGACGACGTTCAGTGCTTCGAGCCCGCCGCTACCTGGGGTACTCTCGAGAGCACATGGAACCAGGCTTACAAAACCATCAACTACTGCAACGACTTCCTTGAGAACATCGAGAACAGCTCGCTCTTCNCTCACAACATTTCTGAAGAAGGCCCTACTGNGATGCAGCAGATGTATGGCGAGGTGCACTGTATCCGCGCTATGATCTANTTCGACCTTATNCGCACATGGGGCGACGTTGTTTACCGCACAAAATCAATCGAAACTACCGACGAGCTCTTCAAAGTGCCCGTGACCGACCGTTACGAAATCTATGACGACCTCATCAAGGATCTTCAGGAAGTTGAGAAATATATGAAACCCGTGGCAAGCATGCAGGAAGGCGTTGAGCGCGCTTCTCGCGAGTATTGCCAGGCTCTTATCGGCCAGCTCGCTCTCTATCGCGGCTGCTGGACTCTCCGTCCCGGCGGCGAAAAGGGTATCATGGAGCGCCCCGACGACTACCTCGAATATTACAAAATCGCAAAGGAATATCTCGGCAAAGTTATCAACGAAGGCCGTCATACTCTTAGCGCTGAATCATTCGAGCAGATGTGGCGCGGCGAGTGCAACTACACAGCGCTCAAAAATGGCGACATCATCTTCGAGATTCCTATGCTTGCCGAAGCTTCTTCCAACTACGGATACCGCATCGGCGTTTCGATCTCTTACGACCAAGACAAGCCCGGCCACTCTTACGGCGGCTCATCTAACAGCGTTTCGTACACCGGTACTTATCCCTTCACGTTCGATCGCCGCGACATCCGCCGCTTCATCACCTGCTACCCCTATTCTTACGACAACAACCTCTCGATGACCCTCATCGCATCGAACAAGAGCCGCGCGCTCTGCGGCGCCTTCACCCCCGGCAAGTGGAGCAAACTCTACATGGAAAAACCGATGAAGAGCTCCGCTGGCAACACCGGTATCAACGCTATCCGTATGCGCTACGCCGACGTGCTCCTCATGTATGCCGAGGTAGTGAACGAACTCGACGGCCCGACAGCTCTCGCCAAAGACGCTCTCAAGCAGGTGCGCCGTCGCGCGTTTGAGCCCGCCGACCAGGCTGAGATGGTCGACAACTATGTTGACAAACTCACTTCACGCGAAGACTTCTTCAACGCTATCTACAACGAACGCGCATGGGAATTCGGCGGCGAAGGCATACGTAAATACGACCTTGCCCGCTGGAACCTCTACGGCAAGACCANTTACAACCAGTTCCTCAAANNNGTCGAGTGGGGTAACNTAGGCAACGNCCGCCAGCCCAACGACGGCTCCGTTATCACCCGTATCTACTGGTTTGAGCACAAAAACGCTTCTGATTACGTAACCGCGATCGACATCTTGGGTCTTGACGGACCGCTCGAAGGCGACGATGTGCCCAAGGCATCTGAGGGTTGGAAGTCAATCGACTATTCTTCTTACTTCTATCCCCTTAACTCTACCTCGGGTCTTCCCGAAATGCCTGACGCTCTCGTCTACAGCTTCCGCGGCTATCTTACCGGCGAGAATTACCAGACTATCGACCCCGAAGTTGAGGTGCTCCGTTACCTGATGCCTTACCCCCTGAGCGTAATCGAAACCCACCAGNGCGCTATCAAGCAAAACTACGGTTACAAATAAATCCAGGATCCATAATCTCAAATTTCAGATATAAATATGAAACTTAATATATTCAAATCGGCTTTGGCAATGATGGTAGCGGCTTCGGCTATGACCTTCACATCATGCTCCGACGATGAATACACTTCGCGCGGCGACCTTTTCCAGCCCCGCTTCGTGCTCAGCAATAGCGTCAAGGTCGTTAACAACAACGACGCCCAGTGTATTTGGTATGAAGTAAATGACGCTGTCGGTTACACAGTGGAAATCTACACCGACCAGTATTATTCGCCCGACCATCTTTACATGGCGTTTGATACTCCCGATCCCTACTTCATCATCGAGGACCTTCCTTACGGCACCAACCTTTTCGTGCGTGTGCGTTCGAACGCCGCCGATCCGATCCACAACTCGCGTTGGGCTAAATTCAACTTCTTCACCGAAGACCGCCCCGAATACGCTCAGCTTCTTAACAGCATTTCGCGCGACGTGATCGAGGACAACGCCGTGACCTTTACCTGGGACGTTGACGTCACCAACCCCGTCGACTCTTTCAGCCTCGTTCCCGCTATGGGTGGCCTTACCGCTACCGGCGAGCCTATCCCCTCTATCTCAGGCATGATTCCCGCCGAGAGCCTGTCGACCGGTGTCATGAGAGTATCGGGTCTTACTCCCTCTACGCTCTACAACCTCAACGTTTACGACACCTCTAAGCCCCGTCGCTACGACAAGCCTTACAACACCGTGACCTTCCGCACTACCGGTCCCGCTCCCGCTATCATCGAGGTAGGCCTCACCGACGACCTCAACCAGATGCTCCGCGACGGCAACTCTGACCCCGATGTTCCCGAAGGCACCGTTTATAGCCTCCCCTCAGGAGCTTCCTACATCATCGCTCCGTTCGCTCTTCAGAAGGGCTTCAAGATCGTTGGTCCGGAGGACGGCGATATGCCTACCATTATGCAGAACGGTACCTGGAGCACCGCTTCTGGCGCTTACATCAGCGTATTCGGCTTTGAGAACGTTCAGATTCAGAACCAGACCATCAACCAGTACTTCTTCAATACAGGCTCTTCTTACACTATCGAAGAGGTAGCCCTCGTGAATGTGAAATTCTACGATATCAAGCGCGGTTTCTGGCGTCACCAGAACGCCAACAAGAAGGTGATCAACACATTCTTGATTGAAAACTGCTGGTTCGACAAGTGCGGTTACAACGGTACAGCCGGCGGCTCGTACGGCTTCTTCAACCTCGCTTCGGCAGGCAAGAGCAGCGTAGGCAACTACGACCAACTCGATGAGCTCACTATCCGCAACACTACCTTCAGCCGTTGCTGGGATCACGCCGACAATGTGGGCTGGCCCAACCTTATCGACCACAGCCACTCTTACCTCCCCATCAAGTTTACTCTTGAGAACTGTACATTCTACGACTACTGCAAGAACAACAGCATGATTCAGTTCACTTCGACCGAGAACTCGACTATCGTCATCAAGAACAACATCGTCGCTTCTCCTTGCGGTACGTTCATCTCGCTCGGCTCAGGCTCGAAGAACACATTCGTCGACAACTTCTGGACTACCGACTACAAGCAGGGCCTCAGCGCTATCAAGGGCACTGCCCTCGGTATCTCGGCTGAAGAGCTCTTCGTAGATCCCGAAAACGGCAACTACACTATCAAGGATAAGACTTGCGAAGCTTACATGGTAGGCGCAGGCGACCCCCGCTGGTTGAAATAATCTTACTCCTTAACCCATAAGCGAACCCCCTATTTTCAGGGGGTTTGCTGTTTTATACACCTGCGCAACAAAAAATATCCCCTTTTTTGTACGCAATCGCTTTATTTTGCGGTTAACTTTTAGTAATTTTGCCGATAAGTGGTGATAGAGACTTCCCTAAGCCGCTTTTCCAAATCCTGAACCTTAAAATCATAATAATGAAAATCTGCAAAGCAATCCTTGTATTACCGGCCCTGTTGTGCTCTTCGGCCGTGATTCAGGCGCAAGACAACTACGTGTCGAAAGTATGGTCGCCCGACAATGGCGACGGCACCTACACCAATCCTATCATCGACGCTGACTATTCCGACCCCGACGTTTGCCGAGTAGGCGATGATTTCTATATGACGGCATCGAGCTTCGGCGACCTGCCCGGCCTTCCTATCCTTCACTCCAAGGACCTTGTCAACTGGACCATCATCAGCCACGCTCTCCCCGCATACCCCGATACCGCATTTATCAATCCCTCACACGGCAACGGCGTGTGGGCTCCCTCAATCCGTTATCACGACGGCGAGTTCTTCGTATGCTACGGCGACCCCGACCGCGGCATCTACATGATAAAGAGCCGCGACGCGCGCGGCCCCTGGGATGAGCCTATACTTATTTTCCCTGTTGTCGGCCAGATCGACCCTTGCCCCTTCTGGGATGAGGACGGCAGGGCGTATGTGGCCCACGGCTACGCTGGCTCGCGCGCCGGAGTGAAGAGTATCCTCGGCATGTTTGAGATGACCCCCGACGGAACTAAGGCTATCTCGCCCGACCGCGTCATCTACGACGGCCACGTTGAGAATCCTACTATCGAGGGCGCGAAAATGTATAAGCGCGGCGACTGGTACTATATCTTCTCGCCTGCCGGAGGCGTCGCCACAGGCTGGCAGGAAGTGCTCCGCTCCAAATCTCCCTGGGGCCCCTACGAGGTGCGCAACGTGATGGAGCAGGGCAACACAGCCGTCAACGGCCCTCACCAGGGCGCGTGGGTCGATACCCCCGACGGCAAGGAAGACTGGTTCATCCACTTCCAGGACAAAGGCCCATACGGCCGCGTGACCCATCTTCAGCCCATGAAGTGGTCCGACGACGGATGGCCAGTGATCGGTGAGGACAAGGACGGCGACGGCCGCGGCATCCCCGTGACCAGGTATCGCAAACCCAACGTCGGAAAAACTTATCCTATCGTCAACCCCGCCGAGGACGACGACTTCACTACCGTAGAGCTCGGCAAGCAGTGGCAATGGAAAGCCAATCCGCAGCCCCTTTGGTATTACTGCGACGCCGCCAACTCTCAGCTTCGTCTATTCTCCCACCAGACCCCCGGAGCCAAGTCGCTCTACGACTGCGGCAACCTGCTGCTCCAGAAATTCCCCACCGAGAACTTCACCTTCACCGCCGAGGTTCAGTTAGTGCCCAATCAGAAGAACGGCAAAAATCTTACCGGCGAGCGCGGTGGCATCATCATCGAGGGATATAACTACGGCGCTCTCGCTATCGAGTCGCGCGAAGACGGTGTTTACCTCGCCCAGGTCGACTGCGTGAAAGCCAACAAAGGCAAAACCGAGGAGGAAGCCGCAGCCGTCAAGCTCGCCGACAACACTTCGGCCTCGCCCAAGGTATGGCTCCGCGTCAAAGTGANGCAGTTGACCAAAANNCCGACCCNGANACCCGNCTACGACTGCCAGGCCACATTCTATTATAGCCTCGACGGCAAGAAATACCATGAATTCGGCCGTAAACTCAAAGTGACCGAAGGCCATTGGATCGGCGCGAAGGTAGGTCTCTTCTGCGTGCGCGATTTCCATATCAACGACTCCGGCTGGCTCAACGTCGACAAGGTGACATTCACCAAATAAAACAAAATCAGAGCGTTTCAACCTCAATCAGTAAACTAAAAAAAACATAAATATCATGATCAATTTCTCGCTTGAGGGCAAAGTGGCCCTCGTCACCGGAGCCGCCTACGGTATCGGTCTCGCAATCGCCCAGGCTTATGCCGAGGCAGGCGCTAAAATCGTGTTCAACTGCTCTCGCCAGGCCACCGNCGATCGCGNCATGGCCGCTTNCAAAGNGCTTGGCATCGATGCTAAAGGCTACGTGTGCGACGTGACCGACGAAGAGGCCGNGAAGGCTATGGTCGCCGACATCGAAAAGANCGTAGGCACAATCGACATTCTCGTCAACAACGCCGGCATCATCAAGCGTATACCTATGGAAGAGATGGCCGTCGAAGATTTCAAGCGCGTGGTCGACGTCGNCCTCGTTGCCCCCTATATCTGCGCTAAGGCAGTCATTCNCGGCATGATAANGAAAGGCCACGGTAAAATCATCAACGTGTGCTCAATGATGAGCGAGCTCGGCCGCGAGACCGTCAGCGCCTACGCTGCGGCTAAGGGCGGTCTCAAGATGCTTACCCGCAATATCTGCTCGGAATATGGCGAATACAACATCCAGTGCAACGGTATCGGCCCCGGCTATATCGCTACCGAGCAGACCGCTCCCTTGCGCGAGATCCAGCCCGACGGCTCTCGTCACCCCTTCGACCAGTTTATCATCTCGAAGACTCCCGCCGCTCGCTGGGGCACTCCCGAAGACCTCATGGGCCCCGCGCTCTTCCTCGCTTCCGACGCCTCTAACTTCGTCAACGGCCACGTCCTCTACGTCGACGGCGGTATCCTCGCTTATATTGGCAAACAACCCAAGTAAGAATCGATTTCCCCGAAATAGAATCTTACAGTCGAGGGGGATGAGAAAACATTAAAAACTCACCCCCCCTCCGACCATAACACTTAAATCATGGAATCAGTATTCGCTTATGTTATAGCGCTGGGAGCGGCGGTGATGATGCCGATTATCTTCACCGTTCTTGGCCTATGTATCGGTCTGGGATTCAGCAAGTCGCTGATGAGCGGACTTAAGGTGGGCGTCGGCTTTATCGGCCTCGGTATCGTCACCGCCCTGCTTACCGACTCAATGTCGGGCCCGCTCGAAACCATCACCAATCTCTACGACCTTCAGCTGAAGGTGTTCGATATGGGATGGCCCGCCGCGGCTTCGGTTGCCTACAATACGGCGGTCGGCGCGTTTATTATCCCCGTATGCCTTGGAGTCAACATACTGTTGCTTCTGCTCAAAGGCACTAAGACCGTCAACATCGACCTCTGGAACTACTGGCACTTCGCCTTCATCGGAGGCGTCGTGTATTTCGCCAGCGGTTCGATAGGGTGGGGCTTCTTCGCCGCGATTATCTGCTATATCATCACATTGGTTATAGCCGATGTCACCGCTCCTAAGTTCCAGCGGTTTTATAAAGACGTCGACGGCATCTCCATCCCTCAGCCCTTCTGCGCCGGTTTTGTTCCGTTCGCCTGGGCGATAAATAAGTGCCTCGATGCCATTCCCGGCATGAACAAGCTCGAGATCGACGCCGAGGGCATGAAGAAGAAATTCGGTATCGCCGGCGAGCCTCTTTTCCTCGGCATAGTTGTCGGCATAGTCATCGGCTGTCTGCAATTCAAGTCGTGGGCCGAGATCGTCGACAACATCCCGAAGATTCTTATGCTCGGAGTCAAGATGGGCGCTGTGATGGAGCTTATCCCCCGCGTGACGGTGCTGTTTATCGAAGGTCTAAAACCGATTTCAGAAGCTACCCGCGCGCTTATCGGCCGTAAGTTTAAAGGCGCTGCCGGCCTTTCGATCGGCATGAGCCCCGCGCTCGTCATCGGCCATCCGACCACTCTCGTGGCTTCGATCATCCTTATCCCGATCACTCTGATTGTGGCCGTGATACTCCCCGGCAATGCTTTCCTTCCCCTTGCGTCGCTCGCCGGTATGTTCTATATCTTCCCGCTGGTGCTCCCTTACACCAAGGGCAGCGTGCTGAAAACCATCATAGTCGGTCTCGCCGTGATTATTCTGGCGCTCTATCTCGTCACTTGGATGGCCCCCGACTTCACCCTCGCGGCCAATGATGTCGCCATTGCCCATCCTGAGGATAAGGCCGTGCAGGTGCCCGAGGGCTTCCTCGCCGGTAGCCTTGACTTCGCGGGTAGCCCGCTCGGCGCGTCGATCTACTGGCTCATCGAGGGCTTCAAGTCGATAAGCATATATATCGGCGCCGGTATTCTCACGCTTTTCACCGTGGCATTGGTGTGGTGGAACCGCGTCCGCATGGCCAAGCTCCAGCCCTCAGAACTGAAGGCCGACGAGAGCGTGGCCAAGAAAGAGGGTAAATAACCCCTGGCTCGCCGGATTAACCACATTCTGATAAACAATCACTTTTTACGTTAACATGAAAAAAATAATTCTTACTATAGCAGCTGCCGCGGCAGTGTTTACTATGTCAGCTAAAACCAATTACACAGTTCTCCACGCTTGTCACCCCGACGACGTGAAAAATTACGACACGACCCAGTTGCGCGACCACTTCATGATGCCTACCGTCATGGAGGAAAACGTGATTAACCTCACTTATACGCTCTACGACCGTCTCGTTTACGGCGGCGTGATCCCCGTCGGCCAGGTTGTCGAGCTTGAAACCATCGACCCGCTGAAGTCGGAGTACTTCCTCGAGCGCCGCGAGCTCGGCGTTATTAATATCGGCGAGCCTGGTATCGTGAGCGTCGACGGTAAAGACTACGAATTGAATTTCAAGGATGCGCTCTACGTCGGCCGCGGCAACAAGAAGGTTACCTTCCGCAGCAAAGACGACTCTAAGCCCGCGAAATTCTATATCAATTCCACTCCTGCCCATAAGGAATACAAGACCCAGCTTATCACTATCGACGGCCGCAAGGGCTCTCTCAAAGCCAACCGCTTCCACGCTGGCTCGATGGAGGAAAGCAACGACCGCTGGATCAACCAGCTGATCGTCAACAATGTGCTCGAAGAGGGTCCCTGCCAGCTTCAGATGGGTCTTACTGAGCTGATGCCCGGTAGCGTTTGGAACACAATGCCTGCCCACACCCACGACCGCCGCGTCGAGGCTTACTTCTATTTCAACGTTCCCCAGGGCAACGCTATCTGCCACCTCATGGGCCAGCCCCAGGAAAACCGCCTCGTGTGGCTCCACAACGAGCAGGCCATCATCTCGCCCGAATGGTCGATCCACGCTGCCGCAGGCACCTCCAACTATATGTTCATTTGGGGCATGGGCGGCGAAAACCTCAATTACGGCGACATGGACAAGGTTGAATACCTTGAAATGAAATAAAAACTACAATACTTATCCTTAAAACCATAAAAAAACAATGAAAGTAGTAACATTAGGTGAAATCATGCTTCGCCTTTCACCCGCAGGGTGCAAGCGTTTTATTCAAGTAGATAATTTCGACGTGATCTGGGGCGGCGGCGAAGCTAACGTGGCTGTGAGCTGCGCTAACTATGGCCTTGACGCTTATTTCGTAACAAAACTCCCCAAGCACGAAATCGGCCAGGCTGCCGTTAACTCGCTCCGTCGCTACGGCGTGCACACCGACTTCATTGCCCGCGGCGGTGATCGCGTAGGTATATATTATTGCGAGACTGGCGCTTCGATGCGTCCCTCAAAGGTGGTTTACGACCGCGCTCACTCGGCTATCGCTGAGGCTGATCCCGAAGATTTCGATTTCGACGCAATCATGGAAGGTGCCGACTGGTTCCACTGGAGCGGTATNACTCCCGCTATCTCCGACAAAGCCGCTNAGCTGACCCGTCTCGCNTGCGAGGCCGCTAAGCGTCATGGCGTTACTGTGTCGGTCGACCTTAACTTCCGCAAAAAGCTCTGGACCTCCGAGAAGGCTCAGTCTATCATGCGCCCCCTCATGAAGTATGTCGACGTTTGCATCGGCAACGAAGAGGACGCCGAGCTCTGCCTCGGCTTCAAGCCCGATGCCGACGTCGAAGGCGGCAACACCGACGCTGAAGGCTACAAGGGCATCTTCGAGGCCATGATGAAGGAATTCGGCTTCAAATATGTGGCTTCAACCCTCCGCGAATCTTTCTCCGCTACCCACAACGGCTGGAAAGCCATGATCTACAACGGCGAAGAGTTCTATCAGAGCAAGCGCTACGACATCAACCCGATCATCGACCGCGTAGGTGGCGGCGACAGCTTCTCAGGCGGCCTTATCTACGGCCTTCTCACTATGCCTACCCAGGGCGAGGCTCTCGAATTCGCGGTTGCCGCTTCGGCTCTCAAGCAGACTATCAACGGCGACTACAACCTTGAGACAGTTGAAGAGGTTAAGGCTCTTGCAGGCGGTTCTGCCAACGGCCGCGTACAGCGCTAATCTCTACCCCTTCATATATTAATAACACTAAATCATCTTAATAAAGTGGCAAAATTCGATAAACAGGCCGTTATGGCCAAAATCAAAGAGGCTCCTATGGTGCCCGTGTTCTATCACGCCGACGCCGAGGTCGCTAAGGCTGTTGTTAAAGCATGCTACGAAGGCGGCGTTCGCGCCTTTGAGTTTACCAACCGCGGCGACTTCGCTCACGAGGTTTTCGCCGAAGTTGTTAAATTCGCGGCTAAAGAGTGCCCCGAAATGGCTATCGGCGTAGGCTCGGTGGTTGATCCCGGCACCGCTTCTATCTATATGCAGCTCGGCGCTTGCTTCGTGGTTGGCCCCCTCTTCAACTCTGAGGTCGCTCCCGTGTGCAATCGTCGTCAAGTGCCTTACTGCCCCGGCTGCGGCACTGTCTCTGAAGTCGGCAAAGCTCAGGAACTCGGTTGCGAGCTTACCAAGCTCTTCCCCGGCGACGTTATGGGCCCGAAGATGGTTAAAGGTCTCATGGCTCCTATGCCCTGGTCTAAGATTATGGTGACTGGCGGAGTTGAGCCTACTGAGGATAATCTCAAAGCATGGTTCCAGGCCGGCGTTTACTGCGTGGGCATGGGCTCTAAGCTCTTCCCCAAAGACAAAGTTGCCGCTCAAGACTGGCAGTACATCACCGATAAATGCCGCGAAGCGCTCGGTTATTGCCATAAATAAGCCCTTTCAGAGCTGAATTTTCTTTAAATTCACCTCCATTCCGATAAAAAATCCACCTTAATGGTGGATTTTTTTTATTTCTTTGCACCTTGGAAAATTTCACGTGCGGCTTACGCTTATGTACGCGGCGGCGTGGTTTTCCGCTCCTTAGCGATACATTAGCTTAAATCTAACAACCTGTATAATGAAAAAATTACTTGCAACCGGGCTTGCGGCTGTCCTGGCTCTCTCGGCCGGCGCTGTGCCCCAGAAGGAAAAACTCGGGCGCGGGGCTGTGGCTGTGGCCACTTCAAGCTCCAAAGTAGCCCTGTCCTGGCGTTCGTTCACTGCCGATGATCCCGCTATCTCGTATGAAATCTACAAGAACGGCACCAAGCTTACCTCAGTCAGCAACTCTACTTTCTACTCCGCTTCAGGCACTCTCTCCGACGATTATGAGATCCGCGCCGTGCTCAACGGCACCACTCTGGAGACTTTCTCTCCCGTATTGAAGTCCGACGACCTTTGCCTGCGCCTTCATCTCGACCGCCCCGCGGGCGGTAAGACTCCCGACGGCGTGAGCTATACATATACCCCCAACGACTGCTCCGTAGGCGACGTTGACGGCGACGGCGAGTATGAGATTATCGTCAAATGGGATCCCTCCAACTCAGCCGACAACTCTCAGAAATGGTACACCGGCAATGTGTTCCTCGACTGCTACCGTCTCGACGGCACAAAACTTTGGCGCATCGACCTCGGCCGCAATATCCGTGCCGGCGCCCACTATACGCAGTTTATGGTTTATGACTTCGACGGCGACGGCAAAGCCGAGATGGCCTGCAAAACAGCTCCCGGCACTATCGACGGCCAGGGCAAGGCTGTGCTGATGGGCTCTGACAAGGTCGACGACGACTACCGCAACTCCAGCGGCATTATCATGAAAGGCTCCGAGTATCTGACTATGTTCAATGGCCTTACCGGTGCCGAAATCACTACCGTGAGCTACGTTCCCCTCCGCACGGTTCATGCGCAGACTAAGTCCGACTGGGGCGATGATTACGCCAACCGCTCCGAACGCTATCTCGCTTGCGTGGCTTACCTCGACGGCCAGAAGCCCTCGCTCGTCATGTGCCGCGGATATTATACTCNTTCCTACCTTTNCNCATGGGANTTCGNNGGCAAAAANCTCAAGCAGCGCTGGCTCCACGCCTCTACCACTAAAGGCCAGGGCGCTTATGGCGAAGGCGCGCATTCGCTTACCGTAGGCGACGTTGACGGCGACGGTTGCGACGAGATTATCTACGGCTCCGCTGCTATCGACCACGACGGCTCACTGCTCCACCGCACCGGCGGCGGCCACGGCGATGCCCTCCACCTCGGCGACTTCGACCCCGACCGTCCCGGTCTCGAAGTGTTTATGGTGCATGAAGAAAAATCCTCTTCTTATAAATATGACGCCACCTTCCGCGACGCCGCTACCGGCAAGATGATTTGGTACAACGCCCAGTCGGGCAACGATATCGGCCGAGGCATGGCTGCCGACGTCGATGCCAACAATCGCGGCCACGAATTCTGGTGCGCATATTATCCGAGCGGCACCCGCGTCAACGCCATGTTCGACTCTAAGGGCAACATCGTGTCCAACAAAGTGCCCTCGCAGTGCTTCCGCGTATATTGGGACGGCGACCTTCAGGATGAGCTTTTCGACGGACGTTACAATTCTACCGACAACAAGTCTTACCCCGAGCTCACCTATAACGACGGCTCGGCAATCGACTTCACTAAGTACAACGCTCAGTCGTGCAACACCACCAAAGCTACTCCCAACC
>WFLX010272901.1_pt1 | contig 46474 bp, 32 predicted proteins | sample 4967041 | NCBI WGS metagenome assembly WFLX01 (sample SAMN12857096, study PRJNA449069) | gut metagenome | isolation source: stool from male and female vole | host: Microtus ochrogaster | place: USA:Florida | collected 2017
TACTCGCGCAGCGAGCATTCCAGATTGCCGTTATGCAAAGGAATCTTTACGGAGGGCTTGAGGCCGATGGAGGTGAAATGCTCGTCACGGTATCCGATTATCCAGGCATGCCATCCCTTGAAGTTGGTCTTGAGCGAGGTGCCGATGCCGCTGTAGAGAGCGGTCATATTGTCCGGCTTCAGACGCTCGCCGTAAGGAGGGTTCATCACCATGACACCCTCCGGGGCGTTGTAATACCATTCCGACATGGGGCGGCAAGTGAGGTCTATCATCTCCTCCACCTTGGCCGAGCGGATGTTCTGGCGGGCCACGGCCACCGCCTCGGGGTCGATGTCGCCGCCATGGATTTTGTAAGTGAAATCGCGCTCGCCGCTGTCATCGTTATAGAGTTCCTCAAAGAGCTCGCGGTCGAAGTCGGGCCACTTCTCGAATGCGAAGCTGTCGCGGTATATCCCCGGATTGATGTTTGCCGCTATGAGAGCCGCCTCGATGAGAAACGTGCCCGAGCCGCACATCGGGTCGGCGAAGTCGCAGTCTCCGCGCCAGCCGGTCTTCATGATGATGCCGGCGGCCAGCACCTCGTTGATGGGGGCTTCGGTGTTGGCTACCTTGTATCCGCGCTTTGACAGGGGCTCGCCGCTGGAGTCGAGCGAGATTGTCACACGGTTGTCGAAGATGTGGACATTGAGCTGCACGTCGGCCCCCGAGAGGCGCACTGAGGGACGGCGGCCGTACTTGTCGTTGAAGTGGTCCGCGATGCCGTCTTTGACGCGGTATGCCACGAATTTGGAGTGGGAGAAGTCGGCGCTGCTTACCGTGGAGTCGATGGAAAAAGTGGAGTCAACCGTCATGTATTTCTCCCAGTCGATGTCGCGCACGCAGCTGTAGAGCTCATCGGGGTCGTATGCCGTGAACTTCACTATAGGCTTGAGGATGCGGAGCGCTGTGCGGCAGCACAGGTTTGCCTTGTACATCATCTCCAGGTCTCCCTCGAAGCTGACCATGCGCTGGCCGAGCTCCACATTCCTGGCTCCGAGAGTGATGAGCTCATCGCGCAATACGTCTTCGAGGCCCTGGAATGTCTTGGCCACCATCGGAAACATGTTGTCCATTGTCTTTAATTCTGTCCGGCGCTGGCGCCGGGATATGAATGATTTTACAGGTTATATTTTTATTTCAAGTCTCCCCGGGCGCTTCTCAGTCATCGGCAAACGATATCGAGGCCCCGGAGTGGCGGCGGGTGTCGGCCTCGGGGCGCGGCTCGTGGCGTTCCGGAGCGGAGACGGCCTTCAGGCGGTCGTTGAATCTCGGGTCGCGGTTGAAGGTGGGCGTGCGCTCAATGAGCTCGATGACCTCATGGTCGTCAAACTGCGAGGGCTCCAGCACGGCATATTTCATCTTGGCCACGTCGCGGTTCTGCTTGGTGAGCTTGTCCTTGCCGTAGATGTCGATGACGCGCTTTTTGTCCTCCATGTCCGGAGCCTGAGGTGCGGCGGGGCTCTCTTCGCCGCGTCCCTCCCAGGAGGGGAACACTATCTTGCCTCCGCTGTCGTCCTCGCGCAGGGTGACATCGAAGCCCGAGGCGAGCACGGTGATTTTCACCTTGTCTCCCAGTTCGGGATTGTCGCCGATGCCCCATTTCACATCGATGCTTGAGGGGAGCTTGGAAGTGAACTGCGTGATTTCAGCTATCTCGTGGGCCTGGATGGCGTTTTCGGCATCCTTGGAGCATGTGAACTTCAGCAGCAGGCGCTTCGAGGTGTATATGTCATGGGCCTTGAGCAGGGGGGAGTGCAGGGCATTGTGTATCGCAGTGGATATGCGGTGCTCACCCTCGCCGTAGGCTGTCGAGATGATGGCCGTGCCCGAATCCTTGAGGGTGGTCTTGACATCCTGGAAGTCAACGTTGATGTAACACTCCTCGGAGATGATTTCCGAGATGGAGCGCGCGGCGTTGGCCAGGGTGTCATCGGCCTTGCCGAAGGCGTTGAAGAAGTTGAAATCGGGATAGAGCTCGATGATGTTCTCATTGTTTATCACCATCAGGGCGTCGACATGCTTCTTCATCTCCTCGGCGCCGTCAAGGGCCTTGTAGATTTTCTTCATGCCCTCGAAGAGGAAGGGGACTGTTACGATGCCGATGGTCAGCATTCCGGCCTCGCGGGCGAGGCGCGCCACCACCGGGGCGGCTCCTGTGCCGGTGCCTCCGCCCATGCCTGCGGTGATGAACACCATCTCCGTGTCATCCTGGAACAGCCGGCGGATATCCTCAGCGCTCTCCTCGGCGCATCTGCGGCCCACATCGGGATCGTTGCCCGCCCCGCGGCCCTGGGTGATGTTATAGCCGAGAAGCACTTTCTGCTCCACGGGCGACATCTTCAAGGCCTGCTTGTCGGTGTTGCAGACCACGAAGTTGACGTTCGGGATATTCTGGCGGAACATATAGTTGACCGCGTTGTCGCCTCCTCCGCCGACGCCTATCACCTTGATGATGGAGGCGTTGGGGTCGTTGACGAAATCTGAGTCATCCGCGATGTTGTAGTTATTATAATTGTCGTTGTCCATTTGGAGCATTGTTGACGGGGTGAGTGTGGGGATAAGAGGTATACCTGCTCAAGGCGTGGGCCGCTGTGCGGTCAGTCGATGATGTCGCTGTCATCGTCGTCGTTCTCGGGGGGAGCGAAGAGCTTGGCAAGACGTTTGGTGAATCCTCCCATGAATTTAGAGCGTTCACGCGCCGGCCTGGAGGTGAGTTCCTCATTCTCTCCAGGGGTTTCCTCGGGGGCCTCTCCGGTGACGGGCAGGGCCTGTTTCTGGGGCTCGGCCAGACATTCCCCGGTGCCGAGTGTGGCCCCGGCATAGAGGACGCTTGCCACCTCGATGACCTCGGCAGAGGAGGCCCGCTGTTCGGATAGCGTGACATAGCCCGGGAGCTCGCCCCAGTGCACCTGCAGGCCGCTCTGGCGCCCTAAGAGGTCAATCATGCCCTGCAGGCGCGATCCGCCGCCGATGCAGACTATGCCTCCGGCTATGTCTTTTTCTGTGAGGCCTGCGTAGATGACCTGCTCCATGATGTTGGCCGCTATCTCTTCGGAGCGGGCCACCACCAGGTTGGAGATGTCGGAGAATCTCAGGCCGTTGAGGTTGATGCTTGAGCCGGTCTCGCGCGCTATGGCGTTGCCCGAGGTGATCTTGATGTCCTCGGCGCGCTCCTCAAGCAGGGAGAGGGAGGTGAGGTCGCGGGTGATGTTGCGGCCTCCCATGGGGAGGGTGGCGAAATATTTCAGGCAGCCGTGCGAGTAGATGGTGACTGTGGTGGTCTCGGCCCCGATGTCGGCCATCATGCACCCGAGGCGCTTCTCCTCGTTGGAGAGTATCAGGTGTCCGCATGCCAAGGCTGTGATAACGAAGCCCTCTATGCGCAGGTTGAGCTTGTCGGTGAGCGTGCGCACTATGTTGCGGCGCAGCTCGGGGCGGCAGACGATGATGTCGAAAGTGGCCGTGATGCGGTTGCCGACCATCCCTTTGGGCGACTGCGTCTCGGTTTTGCCGACATGATATGTGCGTGGGACGGCGTCGACCACCTCGAGGGTGTTGTCAATAGCCGTGCGCAGGGCGTCCTGGCGGAGGCGTGAGAGTATCTCGTCCGAGATTTCCGTGTCATCGGCCAGGTCGATGCTGACCGTGGTGGGGATGCTGCGCAGGGAGCGTCCGGCCAGACCCACGTAAAGGGACTGTATCTTGCGGGGTGTCACCGAGGGATGCTGCTCGAGGCGGTCGATGATGCGGCTGATGCGCATTGAGGTCTCCTCGAGATTCTGTATCTGGCCGTAGCGCACGCACTCTACGGCGTGCTCCTGCTCCACGGCGAGAATCTCAAGCTGTCCGGCGGCGCGGGTGACGCCCACGGCTCCGATTACTTTCGAGCTGCTGATCTCTATGGCTGCTATGTATCTTGGCTGGTTCATTGCGGTGTCGGGGATTGAGGTTGAGTGTGGCCGGCCTCGGCCGTGTCGGGCGCCGGAAGTGTGGCCTCCTCGAGGTCTATGTCTTCCGTGCTGCTGTCGCCCCCTCGGTCGGCGAGTGTCTTGTCGCTCCTTGTGGCGACTATCTGGTCTTTGAACTTGACGGATATCGTGTCATACGTCATCCATCCCTTGTAGGGGAGTATGCGTCGGTAGGCGGTCAGCAGGGCGTCTCGCTTGCGCTCGAGCCTGCCGGTGTCGCCGAAATTTATGATATGGCCGCGTATGCGCGGCACGAGGAGGATATTGTGGGCATCGCGGGCCTCGACCGCGCTGATGAGCCGCGACATCTGAGGATCGCGGCTGATGAAGCGGGTCACAGGGAGCACGGCAGTGGCCGGAAACTCCTTGGTGAAGTCGCCGTAGACCACCGGGACATCGGCGAAAAACTCCACCTTGGCGTCGATGCGCTTGCCATCCTTGTTGATGTAGTAGCTGCGCCCCTGCGAGTCGAACACCCTGATCTCGGGGCGCATCGGCTCGATGTAGACATTCAGGTCGCCGTTGGAGGCCACGGCACACTCCACGTTCTCCAGGTTGTTCAGGCGCGACAGATAGGCCTCGATGCCGGCGATGTCAAGCTGCGCCGCCGAGCGTCCTATGATGGGGCGGGGATACTTGTCGAGCTCGCGGATGACACCCTCGCGTGCCACGCTGTCAGCCGCTGAGCCGCGCACCACCTCCACGCGTATCTGCTTGCACTTAAGCGCCGCCGCCTGGGACGACGCCCACAGGCCCATGACAACGCAATAGGCGCAGAGCGCGGCAAGCACTCCCCATTTCACTGCTGTCTTCACTACGGGTGTCATCTCTCCTCAGTCCTTTTTTTCTGATGTCCGGATACTGGCTGCCATGCCCAAATGCCTGTCACTCAGCATCTGAGGCCGCAAGTATGCGCTTGATGTCAGGAAGCAGCCGGTCAATGTCGGCCGCTCCCAGGGTCATCAAGACCTCAAAGTTACTATTTTTTATCAGATTCAGCAAATCTTTGCGGGCACAATATTTTTTTTCGGGCGATTTGACATCTTTGAGTATCAGCATGGAGTCCACTCCCGGGATGGGCTCTTCGCGGGCCGGATATATCTCGGGCATGATGACTTCATCAGCCAGAGAGAGGGCCTGCGCGAACTGAGGGGCGAAGTCGCGGGTGCGTGTGTAGAGATGCGGCTGGAATATCACCGAGAGCTTGCGGCCGGGGAAGAGTTTCCTCACTGAGCGTATGGAGGCCTCGACCTCTGCCGGGGAGTGGGCGTAGTCATCTATCAGGGCCGCCGAAGATGGGTTGCCGCTGCCGTCGAGCCATATCTCAAAACGTCGCGCGGCCCCCTTGAATGTGCGCAGCCCCTCCTTGACCGCCTCTGCCGAGGCCCCGGCTTTCAGAGCGGCGGCCGCCGCTGCGACGGCATTGTCGATATTGATTTCAACAGGCACTCCGAGCCGGATGTCGCGAATTTCCACACCGGGGCCGACGAGGTTGAACTCCAGACGCCCCTCGCCCCAGCGTATATCCTCAGCGTGCCAGTCCCCCTCGCTGCCTCCGCTGTAGGTCTCCACGGCCACTCCGGCGCCGGTGCGGGGACGGAGCTTGAGCCCCGTGTGAAGCAGCAGAGTGCCTCCGGGGCGTATGAGCGATGTGAAATGGGCGAACCCCTCCAGGTAGCCGGATTCATCGCCGTATATGTCAAGATGGTCCGGGTCGGTGGAGGTGACTATGGCGATGTCGGGTGTGAGGTGATGGAATGAGCGGTCATACTCGTCGGCTTCAATCACGGCCACGTCCGAGCGGTCGGAAATCATGAGGTTTGAGCCTGTGTTGCGCAGTATTCCACCTAAGAAAGCGTTGCATCCCTGCGGCGTGAGGCTCAGGATATGGGCGATCATGGAGCTGGTGGTGGTCTTGCCGTGTGAGCCGGCCACGCATATGGCGTCGCTGCTGCGGGTGATGCGCCCTAACAGCGCGGCCCGTTTGATGACCTCATGGCCGCGGNGCCTGAATTCAGTCAGGATGCGGTTGTCCTCNCCCACGGCNGGCGTATAGACCACNNTGGTCTCCTCCGGGTCAAGCATGTCGGCCGGGATGAGGGCCGGATCATCCTCAAAGACAAGCTTGGCCCCCTCGGCCTGCAGCGCGTCGGTCAGATTGGAGGCGACACGGTCATATCCGGCCACCTTCGCCCCGCGGCTGAGGTAGTAGCGCTCGAGATTGGCCATCCCGATTCCCCCGGCCCCTATGAAATACAGTTTTTCGCTCATAGACATTCTCTTTGCTCAGGATTCGGACTCAAGTATTTTCACCACCTCGTCCACAATGAGCTCATCGCTTCTCTCGCGGGCGAGTGTGCGTATTGCCTCTGACATCTTGCGCCTTGCGGGCTCGTCGCTGAGCAGGGCCTCAATCTCGGGGATAAGGCTCTCGCGGGCCTCGGCATCAGGGNTGAGCACNGCNGCTCCCTTGTCGGCGAGNGCGCGGGCATTTTTGGNCTGATGGTCTTCGGCCACATTAGGGCTCGGCACGAGCACGCAGGGCTTGCCCAAGAGCTCGAGCTCGCTTATGGAGCCTGCGCCGGCGCGGCTCACCACCAGCGAGGCCGCTGCATAGGCGGCTGCCATATCGGCTATGAAGGATGTCACCACGACTCCCTTCAGCCCCTTGGCGGCCTTGAGCGCGCGGTCGCCGAAGTTTTTGCCGGTCTGCCATATCACCTGCACGCCCTTTTTTGCCAGCCTCNCTATGCCCGCCTCCAGGCTCTCATTGAGAGTGANGGCGCCGAGGCNTCCGCCGACCACNNGCACCGTGTCGCGCTTNGGGTCGAGCNCGAAGCTTTNGCGGGTCTCCTTGACGCTGCGGGGCTTGNTGAGNGTGTCGCGCACGNNNTTGCNGGTCATGACNATGCGGTNNGCCGGGAAGAAGCGGTCCATGCCCTCGTAGGCCACGCAGATGCTTCTGGCCTTGGAGGCCAGGAGCTTGTTGGTCACTCCGGCGTAAGAATTCTGTTCCTGGAGCAGGGTGGGGACACCGGCCCTCTGGGCAGCTTTCAGGGTCGGCCCCGAGCAGTATCCCCCTACGCCTATGGCAATATCGGGCTTGAAGTCGGCTACAATCTTGCGTGCCGTCTGCAGGCTTCGGCGCAGCTTGAGGAGCACGCCGAAATTCTTCAGGAGATGGCGGCGGTCGAATCCCGCCACAGGGAGGCCGATGATTTCATAGCCCGCTGCGGGGACCTTCTCCATCTCCATGCGGTTTTCCGCGCCGACAAAGAGAATCTGCACGTCCAAGCGGCGGCGCAGGGCGTTGGCTATGGCGAGGGCCGGGAAGATATGGCCTCCCGTGCCTCCGCCGCTGATGAGAATGCGGTATTTTCGTTTAGTATTCATGTGCTCAGACTGTTTCGCTTGAGATGTTGGGCGCCTGCAGGTCGTCGGCCAGCTGGAGCTGTTCGTTGAGGTTTTTGGCCTTCTCCTTGCGTGAGGTGACGGCATATCGGCTCACGGAGAGCATGATGCCTATGGCGCAAGACATCACGAGCACCGAGGTGCCACCCTTGGAGATGAAGGGGAGCGGCTGGCCCGACACGGGGAAGACTCCGGTGACGATAGCCATGTGGACGAGGGCCTGGAACACTATGAGCACGGCGCATCCCAGTATTAGGAAGGCCGGGAAGGCTCGGGAGCATTTGTAGGCTATGCGGCCTGCGCGCGCGAGCAGGAACAGGTAGAGCAGCATAAGGGCGCATCCCCCTACGAATCCGGTGTCCTCGATCACAATCGAGTAGATGTAGTCGGAGAAGGCCAGAGGCAGGCGCGCGCTCTCGCGCGAATTGCCCGGGCCGCATCCCAGGAGGCCTCCGTTGGCCTGGGCGAAGTTGGACATCATCACCTGGCGGTTTAGGTCGTTGATCTCGTCATCGGGGCTTACCCCGGCTACGTGGCGCTTGACACGGCTCTTCCATGTCCCGCTCCGGTCGATATCCTTGTCGGCTGACACTGTCTGCTCGGTGGAGGCGATGCTGTCGAATTCCTCATTGCCGCTGTTCATGCTTTTGACCCCCATCAGCGCCGCTGCGCAGATAGCATACACTCCGATTACGATGAGGAGCTTCTTCCACTGCACGCCTCCGATGAGGAGCATGCTCATGCTGACTCCCATCAGCAGGATGGTGTTGGTCAAGCCGTTGCGCCACAGGGCGGCGCCGAAGAGCACCACAATGAAGGCTGCCTGGATGACCCCTTTGTTGGAGACGCCCCCCGGCTGCTGGTTGCGTCCCAGGATTGTGGCGAGCCAGATTATCACCGTCAGTTTCACAATTTCCGGAGGCTGGATGGTGAATCCGGCGATGCGGATGGCGCGCTGCGCGCCGTTAATCTCGACTCCCACGAAGGAGGTGAGTATCAGCAGCCCCAGCGAGGCCAGGGCCAGTATGGCGGCGAAGCGGCTGATGTAGGCGTAGTGCAGGCGCTGTATGGCGAAGACCAGGGCTGTGCCTAAAGCCAGGAATATGCCGTGGCGGATGAGGGGGGCGTAGACGTTTGAGCCCGTGATTTCGGTGCTCGAGGCGCTGAAGAGCTCTATGACTGCCGTAATCATCAGAAACCAGTATATACCCCAGATATAGGGGTCGGCTTTGGGGCGCCAGGATGCCTTTGACTCGCCCTCCGGGCGCGCCGGTGACATGCGGCGGCGGGAGGCGGAAGCGGTGCTGACAGATTCTTCGGCCGGAACGCCTTCGACTGTCTCGCGTATGATAATTTTCGACATAAGTGTTTGATAGCAGTTAGAAAAAAATTGTCGTCAGGTGTCAGAGGGCGCGCACGGCCTCCTTGAAGCGGCGTCCGCGGTCTTCGTAGCTCGTGAAGAGGTCGAAGCTGGCGCAGCATGGGGAGAGGAGCACTGTGTCGCCCTCGGCGGCCAGCTCATGGCAGGCCTTGACAGCATCCTCCAGGGAATGGGTGTCGCGGATTTCGGGCACCTTGCCGGTGAAGAACTCCAGAAGTTTGGCGTTGTCCTTGCCCATGCAGACGATGGCCTTGACCTTTTCGCGCACCAGAGGCTCTATCTCNGTGTAGTCGTTGCCCTTGTCCTTGCCTCCGAGGATGAGCACCGTNGGGGTGGNCATGCTCTCGNGGGNGTNCCAAGTGGAGTTGANATTGGTGGCNTNGGAGTCGTTGANGTAGCGGGCTCCGCCGACCGTGGCCACATACTCCAGGCGGTGCTCCACGGCCTCGAAGTCGCCCAGGGCCTCGCGGATGGTGTCCTTGCGGATATCCAGCATGGAGGCCGACAGGCCGGCTGCCATGGAGTTGTAGAGATTATGCAGGCCGGTGAGCGAGAGGCGGTCGCGCGGTATATCCCAGACATCGCCGGGGAGCTCGAAGCGCACGATGCCATCCTGCTCGTAGGCCACCGCCCCCTCGGTCTTGTGATGGGAGAAGGGGAGGGCGCGCGCCTCGGTCTGGAGAGCCTTGATCTGGGCGGAGACTATGGGGTCTTCGAGCCAGTAGATGAAGCAGTCATCGGCTGTCTGGTTACGCAGGATGCGGAATTTCGCGGCAGCGTAGTTCTCCATCTTGTAGTCGTAACGGTCGAGATGGTCGGGGGTTATGTTGAGTATGACGGCGATGTTGGCCTTGAAGTCATACATATTCTCCAGCTGGAAGCTCGACAGCTCGATGACGTAGATGTCATGCGGCTCCTCGGCCACCTGCCGGGCGAGGCTCATGCCGACATTCCCGGCCAGTCCTGCGTCCAGCCCTGCCTTGCGCAGGATATGATAGATCAGCATAGTGGTGGTCGTCTTGCCGTTGGAGCCTGTGATGCAGACCATCCGGGAGTCCGTAAACCACCCTGCGAACTCGATTTCCGACACCACCGGTATGCCCTTGGCGGCCACTGCGCGGACAATGGGGGCCGTCGGAGGTATGCCGGGGCTCTTGACCACCACATCGGCCGAGAGAATCTCCTCGGGTGTATGGCGTCCCGATTCGTAAGGAATTGCGCGGGCGTCGAGCAGCTCGCGGTAGCGCGCGGGGATTTCCCCCATGTCGCTGACAAAGACATCCATGCCCTTTGCGACTCCGAGGATCGCGGCTCCGGCGCCGCTCTCGCCTGCGCCGAGCACGACGAGGCGTTTNCCCTTCATATTCTGATATTTCATTNGTCTTTTATGCTATTAATCCCCGGCTCAGGCCGGGCCTGTATATCATGAGTTATCGTATCTTGAGAGTGACGAAAGTGATGGCGGCCAGGAGTATGCCGACAATCCAGAAGCGTATCACTATCTTCGACTCCGGTATCGGATGGCGGGGAAAGTTGATGACGCTCTTGATCAGGGGGTCGCCCGCTTTCTGGAAATGGTGGTGGAGGGGTGTCATCTTGAAAATGCGCCGCCCCTCGCCATATTTGCGCTTGGTGACCTTGAACCACGACACCTGCACAATGACCGAGAGGTCTTCAAGGAAGAAAATCAGGCACAGCAGCGGGATGAGGAGCTCCTTGCGGATGAGGATGGCGAAGACGGCGAGTATTCCTCCCAAGGTCAGCGAGCCTGTATCGCCCATGAAGACCTGGGCCGGGAAAGCATTATACCACAGGAAACCGACGAGGGCTCCGATGAAGGCTGCGGCGTAGACAACGAGCTCCTCCGACCCGGGTATGTACATGATGTCGAGGTATCCGGCGTAGATGACATTGCCTCCCAAGTAGGCCATTACGGCCAGGGCGAGGCCGATGATGGCCGAAGTGCCGGCGCAGAGGCCGTCAAGGCCGTCGGTGAGGTTGGCGCCGTTGCTGACCGCCGTGACGGCTATTATGACGACAATCACGAAGACCACCCATCCGGCCGTGCGGGCCGCATCGGGATCCGGCAGCCATGAAGTGAGCCATTCGTAGTTGAAATTGTTGTCCTTGACGAAGGGTATGGTGGTCTGCGGTGATTTCACGGGCTGGGAATAGGTGCGCGTCTCGGAGTTGGCCATAGTTGTGGTCCATGCCGTGACAGGGTCAGCGACGGTGTCGGCATGAGCGGTCATGATGTTGGCCGGAATCTCCTCCCTGAATGACTCGGTGCGCACTTCAGCGGCTGTGTCCAGGGTGTTCTGGCTCATGACGATTGAGGGGGAGAACCACATGGCGAGGCCCACGAGCAGGCCCAGGCCCACCTGGCCGATCACTTTGTATTTCCCTTTCAGGCCATCCTTGTTGTGGTATTTGAGCTTGCGGTAGTCATCGAGGAAGCCGATGGTGCCCATCCAGAGCGTGGCGACCAGCATGAGAATCATGTAGATGTTGGCAAGGTTGCCCACCAGCAGGCAGGGGACCATGATGGAGAGGATGATGATGACTCCGCCCATAGTGGGTGTGCCGGCCTTCTTCAGCTGGTCTTCCAGGCCGAGGTCGCGCACGACCTCGCCGACCTGCATCTTCTGGAGCCTGTGGATGATATACTGGCCGAAGAGGAGGGCGATGAGCAGGGCCAGCGCGAAGGAGACTCCGGCGCGGAATGTGATGTATGTCATCAGGTGATGACCCGGGAAGTCTAAGTCCTGCAGGGCTTGAAAAAGGGAATACAGCATTGTTTTACCTGATTGCTCTGATAACTCTGATAGCTCTGATTACTCTGATAACTCTGCAAAAGCAGCCGTGACCTCCTCGCGGTCATCGAAGTGGTGGCGTACTCCGGCGGTTTCCTGATAGGTCTCATGGCCTTTGCCGGCCACGAGTATCACCGACCCGGGGAGGGCCATCTGCACAGCGGCGCGTATCGCCTCGCGTCGGTCTGCAATGCAGAGGGTGCGCCTCATCTCCTCGGCGCTGAGTCCCGCCTTCATCTGGTCAATGATGTCTTCGGGGCGCTCGTCGCGGGGATTGTCGCTTGTCAGGATGAGCCGGTCGCTGCGGCATGCCGCTTCCTGGGCCATCATGGGGCGCTTGCCTGCATCGCGGTTGCCGCCGGCTCCGACGACTGTGGTGATCTGCCCCTGCGCCCCGACAATGTCGCGGATGGTGTCGAGCACATTCACCAGAGCGTCCGGAGTGTGTGCGTAATCCACGATGGCAGTCACACCGTTGGGGGCGGTGAAGGTCTGGAAACGTCCGGCCACCGGCACGAGCCTGCTCATGTTGACGAGCACCTCCTCGGGATTGAAGCCGACAAGTATGGCGGCGCCGTAGACAGCCGTAAGGTTGTAGGCGTTGAAGCGTCCCGTGAAGCGCACTTCTATCTCGTGGTTGTTGAGCATCATCAGCGTGCCGTCAAGGCGTGTCTCGAGTATGCGGCCCCGGAAGTCCGCGTCAGTGCGCAGGGAGTAGGTGGAGACGGCGGCGCGGGTATTCTGCACCATGAAGCGTCCGGCCTTGTCATCGATGTTGATCAAGGCGAAGGCTGTCGGAGGGAGCATGTCGAAGAAGGCCTTCTTGGCGCGCATGTAGTTATCGACCGTGCCATGGTAGTCGAGATGGTCGCGCGTGAGATTTGAGAAGATGGCTCCGGTGAAGTGCAGCCCCGCTATGCGGTGCTGGGCGGCGGCATGGCTCGAGACCTCCATGAAGGCGTAGTCGCATCCGCGATCCACCATCTCGGCGAGCAGGGCGTTGAGCGTCAGGGGGTCGGGCGTGGTGTGGGTCGTCGGGCGGGCCTCGGTGTCAATATAGTTGCATACTGTCGAGAGGAGTCCGGCGCGGTATCCCTCCATGCGGGCCATCTCATAGAGCAGCGTCGCTGTGGTGGTCTTGCCGTTTGTGCCTGTCACGCCGACGAGTTTCAGGTGGCGCGAGGGATGGCCGTGCCACACGGAGGCCAGATGGCCCAGGGCCACTGCCGAATTGGCCACGCGCACGTATGTGACGCCGTTTTCCANNGTTGNNGGCATCTCCTCGCACACTNTNGCCCCGNCATGGTTGCTGGCCACGACGGNGATATACTTGTGGCCGTNAGTGGTCACGCCGCGCACGGNCACGANCATNCCTCCCTTGACGGCCTTGCGGGAGTCGCTCTCAAGGGCCACTNTGTTTTTGTCNGTCTCTCCTATCACTTCGAGCACCTCCAGGTCCTCGAGGAGTGTTGACAGCTTGGTAGTCATATATTNTGTGTTTCTATCTTGTTTTTCAGTTGTTTATGGNTTTTCAGCCCTGCGGGCTTCCCCTATCTTTTCAGGGCCAGTCTTACTCCCGAGGCGCGTGCCACGGGGGTGCCGGGGGCCACGGACTGCGAGACGACCGTCCCGGTGCCCTGGAGGGTGACGCTGAGGCCTCTCTCCTCCATCATCCTGACAGCCGAAGGTGCGTCATAGCCTATGACGTTGGGGACAGTCTTGCGCCCTACGGCCGGGGTGGATTTGACCTTGCGCACGCTCCGGCCCCCCAAATCCCGTGCTATCTCCTCGTATCCCCCCTTGAGAGAGGCTGTGAGGGTAGGTTTGCCGATATTCTCGCCGGGGCGGAATGCCGCCTTGTTGTCGAGCAGGCCGCGGGCGTACATCTTGACGGCGATTTCCTTGACGACCTGGCCCGAGGTGCGGTTGGCGCTTGTGCCGCCGGGGCCTAAGATGAGTGCCATGCAGCTGTATTTGGGGGCCTCGTAGGGGAAGAATCCGGCGAATGCGTAGCGCCGTTTCGAGCGGTCGTACACGCCGTGCTCCACGGGGAAGGCCGTTCCGGTCTTGCCGACGATTTTCACCCGGTCATCCTGCACCATGCGGGCCGNGCCATGCTCGCCCCACACCACNTCGTGCATGCACTCGCTGACCTTGCGGGCGGTCTNCNCGGAGCAGATGCGGTCGCGGATATATGTGATGGGCAGGATGCTGTCCAGTCCCCGCTCCTCGGCGCGCAGGGCGCGCAGCAGGTGAGGCCGCACGTAGCGCCCTTTGTTGGCGATGGCGTTATACACCGAGAGGGTATAGAGCGGGGGAATCTCCGTGTTGTAGCCGTAGGCCTGGCGTGCCAGGTCAAGATGGCGCGAAGTCATAGTGATGGGATTTCCCCGGCTGTCCTTGTCGACGAGGCGGCGGATTCTGGGCCTCTGCTCCCCGGCGATGCCCGAGTGCATGGGCTCGAAGAATCCGATGGAGTCCAGGCGGTCGTAGAAGGCTGCCGGGTCAGCGGCGTACTTGCGGAAGATGACACGCGCTATGCCGGTGTTGGACGACATCTCGATGACCTGTTTCATGGTCTTATAGCCGGGCGCATGGGGGTCGGTGGTGCGCTGGAACGGGCTGCAGTCCACCCCGTCGGTGGTGCGTTTCACCAGTCCGTCCTCAAAGGCTATCATGAGCGATATGGGCTTCATGACGCTGCCGGGCTCAAAGGGGAGCACGGCGCGGTTGAGGGCCTCGCCGTATGAGCCGTCGGCCAGGCGCTCTATGTTGGATATGGCCTTGATTTCTCCGGTGGATACTTCCATCAGGATGGCCGTGCCCCATTCGGCTCCGCTCTCTATGCACACGTCTGCGAGCGACTGCTCCAGCATGTCCTGGAGGTCGATGTCGATTGTGGTGAGAAGGTCAAACCCTCNGACGGCAGGGGTCTTCACCCAGCTGCCCACACCCTTGTTGAGNGTGACGCGCTTGGCGAGGCCGGGGCGCCCGTANAGNAGNGTGTCGAGGTCTTTCTCGAGNCCCGAGTATCCATGAAACTCTCCCGTCACGGAGTCCTCGTTGACGCGTCCGATGCTGCGGTATGCCATGCGGCCGTAGGGATACATGCGGATATTGCGCTCGGTCTTGTAGAGGGGGTTGCGGGTGCCGGAGCCGGTGAAATCCTTGAAGAAGGGGAGCTGACGTATCTCCTCGAAGTCCTCCTGGGTGGCCTTGCGGGCTATGAGCAGGGCGCGGGGACGATCGCCGAAGGGTTTGGCAAACTCCTTGCGGAGCCTCGTTTTCCAGGAGTGCTTCTCTCTCTCGGCGTCCGAGGTGGCCTTGCGGTATCCGTTGCGGGGGAAGCGGGTGTCGAGGATTTCGGCCAGTGAGTCAATCTTGTCCATCGGCACGGGGTCAAGATTTTTCAGTTTGTCGTGGCGCAGATCGACTTTTATGTCCCACACCTTGAGGTTGCAGGCCAATATGTTGCCGTTGCAGGCGAGTATGTTGCCGCGCTCCGGGGCGATGGTGTCGATGCGCGACAGCTCGCGGTTGGCGCGGTTGTTCCACTCTTTGGACTCCAGCACGGTGGTCTTGAACATCTTCGCCACCACCAGGAGGGCGAAGAGGAAGAAGGCGAGCGTGATCAGTCCGTAGCGGAACAGTATGTGGGTTTTGTTGTTGTTTTGTTTTTTTCTTCTTCCTGCGGTCATGTCGAAGTCATTTCTCGTAGGTTAATTCGTATGGGGGCTCATCGCGAAACTGCAGGCCGAGCCCCTTTTCGTCGACGAGCCGCTTCATCTCGGTCTCGCGGATGAGCGACATGTACTGGGCCTTCTCCTGGAGCTTGGAGCTCTCGGCGCGCTGCAGTTCGATGGTGAGCTGCTTGATTTCGGCCATTTTCGATTTGGTCTTGTAGCGCAGCCCCATGAGTGATAGCACGGCGGCCAGGAAGGCCACCAGCAGCCAGGCGTTCTTTCTGAAGAATCCCGCTGAGATGGAGCGCCCGTAACGCAGGTCGCTGGCGATGGTGTGGAGCTGTCCGGAGGCACCTCCCCCTTTGCGCCGGGGCTTTCCGGCCGTGGCGTCCTCTTCAGTGGGGACCTGCTTTTTCGGTTTCTTCCTGAGCGCTGTCATTTCTTTTCCCGTCGGTTTGCGGAGTGCTGTCATTTCCATTGCCGCGGGGTCAGAGCAGTTCGGCGATGCGCAGCTTTGCGCTTCGGGCCCGCGGATTTGCCTCGACTTCTTCGTCCGAGGGCGTGACGGGGGTGCGGGTGATCAGCTTCCAGGGCGTATGAGTCCGGCCGAAGAAGTCTTTGGTTTCCTCCCCTTCGGGATTGCCATACCGCATGAAGTTCTTGACCATCCGGTCTTCCACCGAGTGGTAGGTGAGGATAGCCAGCCTGCCGCCGGGGCGGAGCATGGCGGGGGTGGCGGCCAGGAAGCGCCTGAGGGCCTCCATCTCGCCATTGACCTCTATGCGCAGGGCTTGAAACACCTGGGCGAGGTCTTTCTTCTCGTTTTTCGGGTTGAGGGATTTCCGCACGGCCTCGGCCAGGGCTCCGGTGGTGTCGACGGGCCCTTCGGCGCGGGCTTTCAGCAGAGCGCGCGCCACTTCGCGCGGACGTTTGAGGTCAGTGTATGCGCGGAACATCGCCGTCAGGCTCTCCTCGGAGGCTGTGGCCACGAGGTCGGCGGCCGTCATGGGGGCGCGGCGGTTCATGCGCATGTCCAGGGGGGCGTCGGTGCGGAATGAGAAACCGCGCGACGCTTCATCAAAGTGATGGAAAGAGACTCCGAGGTCAGCCAGGATGCCGTCGAAACGCTCTATGCCGTGATAGCGCATGAAGTTGGGCATGTAGCGGAAGTCGGAGCGCACAAAGGTGAAGCGAGGGTCATCGATGATGTTAGCCATCGCGTCCAGGTCTCGGTCGAACCCTAACAGACGCCCTTGCGGCCCTAAGGCTGCGAGGATGGCGCGCGAGTGTCCGCCGCCTCCGAAAGTGGCGTCGGCGTAGGTTCCGCCGGGCTTGATGTCAAGGGCCGCCACGGCCTCTGTGAGCAGGGCGGGTATATGGTAGATTTCCTCCATGGAAGGGAATTTCAAAAGTGATAATATTTAGAGCGTAAAATTACTCAAAAATCTGCACTTTTGGTAATCCCTGCGACATATTTTTTCAATTTTTTACATAAAAACTTGCTCTTGGCCCTATATAAGGTGTAAAATCATGCTTTCAGAGGATTCTCCGGTATGTCCGGAGGATGTCCGAGGCCATGTTGTCGTTGGAGAAACGCGATGCATGCAGCTTGCCCTCCAGGATGCGTTCCGAGATGCGCGGGTCGCCTCCCGAGATGATGCCGCGCAGGGTGTCGGCCAATTCTCCGGGCGAGTCGGGGTCGACATAGTATGCGGCGTTGCCCCCGGCCTCTTCGAGACAGCTTCCTGTGGCGGCCACTACGGGGCGCAGGCTCTCCAGACCCTCGAGCACCGGGATGCCGAATCCTTCGTAGCGCGAGGGGTAGAGCACGGCCTCCGCTCCCTGGTTGAGCGCGGGCAGGTCGCCGAAGGGGACCCCTTGCAGCACTATCAACCGGTCAGCCACCCCGCACTCCTCGGCAATCTTCATCACGCGGGGGAGATAATTGTTGTCGCGTCCGACGGCTGCCAGGGCTATGTCGCCGGGGAGCTCTGCGAGGGCGCGCACGCTTAGCTCGAGATTCTTGCGCCTCTCGATGGTGCCCACCTGCAGCAGGTAGCGGTCGGGCAGGGAGTATTTGCGCCTGACAGCCTCGATGGCCCTCTCGCCGAGCTGTACTCTGAACTGCGGGTCGCATCCCTGATAGGCCACATCGATTTTGTCTTCGGGTATGCCGTAGAACTCCATGATGTCGAGTTTGGTGCGTCCGCTTATGGCTATGATTCTGTCGGCGTTGCGGCAGGAGCGGCCATATTTGAAATCATATATCAGGCGGTCCGCAGGCTTGTAGCAGTAGGGCAGCCGTCGGTAGATGACGTCGTGCACGGTGACCACGGAGGGTATTCCGGCGCGCCGGATGGAGAGGGGCAGCTCGTTGCTGAGTCCGTGAAACAGGTCGATGCCGTCCCGCTTGAGGTCGCGCGTTATGCCCCAGGTGCGCCACAGGCTCCCTCTGCCGAGCAACCCTTTGCCCGAGGGGAGCCGGAATTCGGCATTGTAAGTGTGGTGCAGGCGTTCCAGCCGGGGATTGTCGCGCATCGCCGGAGCGTAGATTATCAGCTTGTCCTGACGCCGGGCGTCGGCCAGGGATTCGAGCGCGAGGCGCGAATAGTTGCCCAGGCCGGTCAGGTTGTTCACAGCCCGTTTTCCGTCAAAACCTATCTTCATGGTATGTAGCTTTTTCTTGTTGTGATGCCTTTGAGCTCAGCCTCCGGGCTTGCGGACGTTGGCTATGTACCGGTCGGCCACGAGGTATGAGATTATGTTTTCCCGCCGGGAGTCGCTGAATTGCCGCATCCACTCCTTCGAGGCTTCCGATATGGCGCGGGCCTTGTCGGGGTGGGCATTGTAGTATGCTATCTTGTCAGCGGCGTCGCTGAAGTCGGGGTTGATTTCGATGTAGTGAACTCCCGGAATCATTGCTCCGTGCATCAGCCAGGTCTCTTTGGTGGGGCGGGGCATGACGGGTATGCACCCGCTGGAGCATATCCATTGCAGTGAGGAGGCGACATCGTTGCCCTCAAGAGCGAGGATGTACTTGTAGCGGAAATGCTCCGGTATGGCTGCCGGAGGAGTCTGCCATTGCGAGGGGTGGGAGCGCGAGGTGTCCCCGAGGTCGAAGCCCGGGGTCCCGGCCCACATCTCGAAAAAGCGTATGCGGTGAGGCTTGCCAAATATCTCGCCCCGGAAAAACAGGACATTCTCCTTGTTGTCGAAGGGTATCCGGTCATCCACCTTCATGAAATGGCGCAGGGAGTCAAGTCGGAGCAGGGCGCAATGCGCCGCGGCCGGATCGAGGCATCTCGCTTTGGCGAAGACGGGGTGGCCGGGGTTCTGCCATGTGTCGCCGTCGATAAAATCCACGGGAGTGTCCGAAGGATATGCCCTGAGATAGCGCATNAGGTCAAACCAGTATCGGCTGTGNGANTCCTTGAGCCTTATCCGNCCTATAGGGCGTGAAGTCCGTGGCGGATCAAAGGGGGCCGCGATGCGGTTGTAATAATCCACGCGCCGCCGTATCTCCGCTGCGTCGGCACGCCGCTGCCAGCCACGGAGGCAAAGGCGCCGCTGCATGCGCCTGACGAAGCGGGGCAATATGAGGCACCGCCATGCTGAGACAAGGTTGTACAGCGCGGCGCTATGACGTGAGACCTTTCCGGGAGATGCAGCCTGCATAGGGGAGGGTTTGAGGATGGTGTCGCAAATATTTGCAAATATTTGTTGGTGTCGCAAATTTAAGCATAAATTTCCGTTTGACCATGCAGGCCCACCCGAAATCTCAGCAGAGAGGGCAAACAGGAGGGGCCTCTGACAATCGGCTCGCTGTGCAGCGGCCCGATTGCAGAGGGCATAAATCCATTCTCAAAGGCTTATTTGCAGCGAATATTTATTTTAATCGTCAGATAATCAGAATGATAATATGAATTTTCAAATTAAGGCGCAATTATTGCTAAAAAATGCCTTTATGAACCTCCGGGGCGGAGAGGAGCGGCTCGGAATGAGGAAAATAAAAAAATCGGGAAATTATGGGGAGGGTAAAGAAAAAATTCATTATATTTGCTGGTTAAAACAAAAATCACTGACGAATGATAGAGTTTGAGGCTGAAGGGGTCGCGATGCCCCGGTTCGACAACGAGCGCGTGTCGAAGTGGATAGGGGAGGTGGCGGCCCGCCATGACCGCAAGGTGCGTGACGTGTCATACCGTTTCATCAATGACGAGGAGATGCTCAAGGCCAACCGTCAGTTTGTCGGCCATGACTACTACACGGACATCATCACGTTTGACTATTCGCGCGGCGACAAGATAGGAGGGGATATTCTCATCTCCGTTGATACGGTGGCCACCAACGCCGCGAAGTTCGGCGTCACCTTCGAGCGCGAATTGCTCAGGGTCATCATCCACGGAATTCTGCACCTTTGCGGCATCGATGACAAGGGACCCGGAGAAAGGGAGGTCATGGAGGCTAATGAAAACGAAGCTCTTGAAATTTACGATAGAATCGGATGAAATTTGATTTTGATGTCATAGTAGTCGGCGGCGGCCACGCGGGGTGCGAGGCCGCTGTGGCCTCGGCCCGTCTCGGGTGCGAGACCCTGCTCATAACATCTGACATGAACCGCATCGCCCAGATGTCGTGCAACCCTGCCGTAGGCGGGGTGGCGAAAGGGCAGATAGTGCGTGAAATCGATGCCTTGGGGGGACAAATGGGTATAATTGCCGATGAAACCGCCATACAGTTCCGCATGCTCAACCGCTCGAAAGGGCCGGCCGTATGGTCGCCCAGAGTGCAGAGCGACCGCACGCGTTATATTGACGCCTGGAGGCGCACGCTCGACCGGACTGATAGATTGAGCATGTTTCAAGACACCGTAACCTCCCTTTTAATCGAAGAAAATCGGGGCTGCGATGATAGAACCTGCAAATATCGGGTGACTGGAGTGCGCACTGCCCTTGGGGTGGAGTTTTATGCAGACAAGGTGATTCTCNCCGCCGGCACATTCCNTAANNGTCTTATGCACTTCGGTCCGGTGCAAGTNCCNGGGGGTCGCATATCCGAGGGTGCGNCCGGGNGANTGACAGAGCAATTGGTCTCGTTAGGCTTTGAGACCGGACGCATGAAGACAGGCACTCCGGCACGCATAGATGGCCGTTCCATCGAAAAAAATCTGTGTGAGGTTCAANCGGGCGACGACACNGTGAAGCCGGATGGGGAAGTGGTGCGTGATTTTCACAAATTCTCATTTCTCCCCGGAGTGAAGCGNACCCTGCGGCCTCGCGACTGCTACATAGTACACACGAATCCGGAAGTGCACCGTATTCTCAACGATAATCTTGCCGACTCTCCTTTATATAACGGCCAGATACAGAGCATAGGGCCCCGATACTGTCCGTCGATAGAGACCAAGATAGTGACCTTCGCTGACAAGGNGNGNCATCANCTCTTTNTNGAGCCCGAGGGTGAGGAGACNGAAGAATACTATATCAACGGTTTTTCCAGCTCGCTCCCTTGGAAAGTGCAGATGGATGCCCTGGAGAGGGTGCCTGCGCTCCGGGATGTGCTGTTTTACCGTCCGGGCTACGCGATAGAATATGACTATTTCCCTCCGACGCAGCTGACGCATGATATGCAGACAAAACTCGTNNGGGGNCTCTATTTCGCCGGGCAGGTCAATGGCACCACCGGATATGAGGAGGCAGCNGCCCAGGGTCTGNTGGCCGGAATCAATGCCGCTCTGGCGGTCAAGGGGGAGGAGCCTCTCGTCCTCGGCCGTGACCAGGCCTATATAGGCGTGCTGATAGATGACCTTGTCACCAAAGGTGTGGATGAACCCTACCGCATGTTTACCTCGCGTGCCGAATACCGCATATTGCTCCGTCAGGATGATGCCGACATGCGTCTTACGCCCATCGGCCACCGCATTGGCCTGGCTGCTGATGCGCGCCTTGAAGCCATGGAGAACAAGAAACGGGAGAGGGACGGGCTGATTGAATGGTGTGCGGCAGTTTCCGTGCGTCCCGATGCGCAGCTCAACGAGCTTTTGTCAGCTGTCGGAAGCGCTCCGCTTTCAGGAGGAGTCCGTGTGATTGAATTGCTGCGGCGTCCGAAGNTCGGTTTCGCCGAACTGGCGGAGGCTGTGCCTGCAGTCAGGGAGCGCCTGGAGNTGCTTCCTGCCGGGCGGCGGGANGAAATTGCCGAAGCAGCGGAGATTTTAGTGAAATATGNAGGATACATACGGCGCGAGCGCGAGACTGCGGAGCGGGCATTGCGATTGGAGAATGTCAAGATACCTGCCGGATTTGACTATGCCGAGGTGAAGGCTCTCTCCACTGAGGCCCGTCAGAAGCTCGCCCGCATCCGTCCGGCTACAATAGGCCAGGCGTCCCGTATATCCGGTGTCTCCCCGGCAGATATCAGCGTGCTGGTGCTCCTCATCCGAAGATAGGGGTGTGTTCCACGTGGAACAATTTNACTTCAAAAATTNCGGAATCTGATGCAGAAGCAGGAAAAGCGGCATGAAAGGATGTGAAACCTGAGCGCAGTCCATTCTCCGGAAGGATTGCGGTGTTTTCCACCCGTGCAGCCCTATATATAATATAAGGTGTAGTGCTGAAGAATCCGCGCGATGAAAAACTCCCTATTCATCGTGAATTTTTGGGGTTTTGAAGAATTTTGTTGTTTCGTGGCATCATCTTCGCAGGTGTGAGATTGATACAGCAAGCATGCTTGATAACCGAAATTGGCAACCATGATTGATAATAACCGAAATTGACAACCATAATAGATAACAATAATAACTGAAAGAACCTTATGGAAATTGAAGACCTCAAGGGCGTCATCAGAGATGTGCCCGATTTCCCCTCGAAGGGAATCATGTTTCGCGACCTCACTACTCTGATCAAGGATGGCGAGGCCCTCAAAGTGATGAGCCGCGCCCTCGCGGACATCTATCGCGACCGCGGAGTGACCAAGGTGGTGGGGATAGAATCACGCGGTTTCATCGGCGGAAGCATCCTCGCCNNCGAGCNGGGCGCNNGTTTCGTNCCTNCCCGCAAGCCGGGCAAGCTCCCCTCGGTGACTATCAAGAAATCTTACGCCAAGGAGTATGGCGTGGACACTATCGAGATGCACAGCGACGCCATCAACGAAAACGATATCGTGGTGCTCCACGATGACCTGCTCGCCACGGGCGGCACCATGAACGCATGCTACGAACTCGTGAAGAGCATGAATCCCAAAAAAATCTATATCAACTTCGTGGTGGAGCTTGATGCGCTCCACGGACGCGACAACCTCCCCAAGGATGTGGAGATCACATCCCTGCTCCGTTACGAATGAACATGACTGACCATCTGCAAGGAGAGCCCCCGCACCCTCAGCCCGAGGATGCGGCAGACCACTCGAGGCTGAAGGAACTGCTCGCCGGACATGGCAGAAATATCGATGAATTCGGCGGATTCGGCATTGAGCTGACTCCGGACCGCACTGCGGACGACCTCAATCACAACAAGCCGGGCAAACACCTGCGCGAGCGCATACTGTCGTTGCCCGAGAAGCCGGGAGTCTATATGTATGTAGACCGCCACGGCAAGGTGATTTATGTCGGAAAGGCGAAACGCCTCAAACGCCGCGTGTCATCATATTTCAACCGCCGCCATGACTCGGTGCGCACCAATCTGCTCGTGCGCAACATCGTCGACTTGCGCTTCATCGTCGTCGCTACAGAGCAGGATGCCCTGCAGCTCGAGAGCGCGATGATCAAGGAGTATCAGCCCCGATACAACGTCCTCCTGAAAGATGATAAGTCATACCCCTGGATAGTAATCACCAAAGAACCCTTCCCCCGGGTGTTCATGACGCGCGAGAAAGGACTGCAGGCGAAATACTACGGCCCGTATGCCAACCAGCAGTCGGCTAAGGTGGTCCTTGAGCTCATACGCGAGATATACCCTCTGCGCTCATGCCGCCACGCTCTCGACGAAAAGAGCATCGCCAGGGGGAAGGGGCGCCTCTGCCTGGACTATCATATCGGAAAGTGCGGAGGCCCCTGCCGCGGCCTCGTCAACCGCGAGCAATACAATTCGGTCATACAGCGTGTGCGCCAGATTCTCAACGGCGAGACCATCGAACTTGAAAAATATCTCAAAGGGGAGATGGAGCGCCTCAGCGAGGAGTGGAAATTCGAGGAGGCTCAGATTATAAAGGAGAAATATGAGAGTGTGAAGCGATACAACGCCAAGAGCCTCATCGCCCCCTCTTCATCGGAAGATATCGACATGTTCTCGTATGTCGAAAACGGAGACGCGGCATACGTCAACTTCATGCACCTGCACAACGGCGCCGTCGTGCAGAGCCTAAACCTTGAATTCCGCCGCCGCCTGGCGGAGAGCAAAGAGGAGATTCTGTCAATAGCAATAGGTGAAATAAGCCGCCGGTTTGACCGGCAGTTCACTGAAATCATAGTGCCCTTTCTGCCCGATGTGGAGCTGGAAGGGGCGACCTTCACCGTGCCGCAGCGCGGCGAGAAAAAGAAAATCCTCGATGTCGGCATGAAGAACGCAGCCCAGTACATGCACGATAAAGAGAAGCAGGCAGACGCCCTGGACCCTGACAGGAGCGTGCGCAAGCTCATGGAGACGATGAAGAAGGATTTCCGGCTCAATACCGAGCCGCGCCACATAGAGTGTTTCGATAACTCCAACATCCAGGGCACCAATCCCGTGTCAAGCTGCGTCGTTTTCCGGGATGGCAAGCCCTCGAAGAAGGACTACCGTCATTTCATCATCAAGACCGTGGTAGGGGCGAATGACTTCGCCAGCATGAAAGAGGTGCTTCACCGCAGATACACCCGCATGATGGCCGAAGGGGAGCCGCTGCCGCAGTTAGTGGTGGTCGACGGCGGCAAAGGGCAGCTCAGCGCCGCTGTTGAAGCATTCGATGAAATGGGCATAAGAGGGGAGGTCGCGCTCGTAGGCATCGCCAAGCGGCTTGAGGAAATTTACTTTCCCGGAGACACCCTGCCTCTGTACATAGATAAGAAAAGCCCCAGTCTTCGCGTTATACAAGCGTTGCGCGATGAAGCCCACCGTTTCGGCATCACCCACCACCGCCTGCGGCGGTCAAAAGGGCAGGTGAGAAGCGAGCTCGACAGCATTAGCGGCATCGGCGAGAAATCTGCAGAAGCCTTGATGCGCCACTTCAAAAGCCTCAAGCGGCTCAAGGAGGCCGGCCCCGATGAGATTGCCGCCGTGGTGGGCAAAGCCCGCGCGAAGATTATCACAGAGCATTTCGCGCAGCCCCACAGCCACGAAAAGCAGGACCGCGCCCCAGAGACTTGAAAGTTTCTAAGAGCCGGGGTCATGGAATAAGCCCGGGGCCTCGGAGTAAGCCCGGGGCCCGGGAATGAGTCCGGGGTCTGAGAGCCGTGGGCTGAGAGCTGCGCCGCTTTAACTTTCCCAAAAAATGAAATTCCGGCAATGGAAAATCCTATCGTGAAAAATCAAAACATATCAACACATAGCGACGGCTCAATACGGTTTGTAGGCTTCGATGCCGAGTTTGCTATCAAAGAAGTCCTGGAGCTCTCAGTATACGCGCTGGCTTATCTTCCGGNCCCCGGCTCCCCGGCGNGNGCTGCGGCCGCTCCCGCGGCCGCAGCGGAGAGCGCCACCGGCAGTCCGGAAGCCGCAGAGGGGGACATGCCCGGAGAGGGTTCTGAAAACGTCTGTGAAGAAGTCTTCCACCAGTATTTCAAGCCTCGTAAGGAGCAGCGGTGGCCGGGGTCGGAGAGGGTGCATCACATATCTCCGGAAATGGTGCGCCACCGGCCGCATTTCCTTAAATTCCGTCCTATGGTGCAGAATCTCATTGATAAGGCAGACTGCCTCGTGGGCTTCGCGATTGACAATGACATAGAGGCTCTGAAATATGAGGGCGTGGAGAGGCTCGATGACAAGGCCGTCATAGACATACGCGACCTGCACTGGCTGTGCCGGGGCAAGGATGCCGGAGTCCCTCTCGACTCGCGCCGGGGCCTGAGCGTGACCGCCGGAGAACTGGGCATAGAGTTTAGCGAGAGCGCCGCGCACGGGGCCAGCTATGACACCCTCAAGACCATGCAGTGCCTCCAGGTCCTGCTGGAGGAATTCAACGAGAAATACCCTGCCCGCTCCGAGGGCCCGGAGGATGGCGGCACGGCTTCCGGAGCCGCCGATGCACCTGCGGAGGAATTGTTGGAACGCTATTTGCATGTATGGGAGCAGGAACGCGAGAAGTATTACCGTGAATATGCCAAAGGGTGGATAGCGGTCGTTGAGGCCACGGGTGGCTACCGTCTGAAAGCCTCGCGCATGAACGAGCCCAAGGGGGAGAAGATTGTCGCCGTGATCCATGTCAACGCCCGGTACCGCGCACTCAATGAACTGGACGCCCGTTTTGACAAGCGGCGCCATCCCCTTGACTGCAACGTGTACAAACTGACCAAGGCTGACCTGGAGTGGTTCAAAGGGTATGCCAACGAATATGACGGCCAGGAACCGCTTCACCGCAAGATGCATGAGCTGCGCAGCCACGGCTGCTGAGACGTCGTCTAATAAAATTTTTTAAGTCCCGGGACTCCCGGACCCCTAAAACTATCAGCGCGCCCGGCGCGTTAAAACCATATATATGCGCGCCGAAACCCACACACGTGCAAAAGTGGCGTATGCGCGCGTCCCTGTTTACAACACCAAAATTCAAAAAGACAATTATTCTGAAATGAGACATAAAGACAATGCAACCGGAGGCCGCATCAAGAAATCGGAGCTCCGGGACAAGATAATGGAATTCCTGCAGAAAGAGAAAAAGCAGGCGTTCAACTATAAGCAGATTGCTTTCGCCATAGACGCGACCTCCCCGGCGCGGCGCAACGATGTCATCAATATGCTTGAAGACCTCGCCGCCGCCGATGAGATCATCGAAGTGGGTCTGGGGCGCTACAAGGCCAAGGTGAACCGAGGCACCGAGGGCGAGGGCATATTCGTGCGCCGCAGCAACGGCAAGAACGCTGTCATCATCGATGACGAGCAGATACTCGTGGCTGAGCGTAACTCCATGCACGCCCTCAACGGCGACCGCGTGCGCGTGATGGTGTCCGCCTCGCGCGGCGGCCAGGAGCCCGAAGCCCAGGTGCTGGAGATTCTTGAGACCAAAGACCAGGTGTTCATTGGCACGCTTAAAGTTGAAAAGAATTATGCAGCCGTCATCACCGACTCCAAGTTCCTCGCGGCCGACATCATCATACCGCGCTCAGCCCTCAAGGGTGGCAAGAGCGGCGACAAGGTGATAGCCCGGATCACAGTCTGGAAAGACGAGGAGATGAACCCGAGGGGAGAGGTGGTGGACGTGCTTGGCGTCAAGGGTGAGAATACGGCCGAGATGCACGCCATCCTCGCCGAATACGGCCTGCCGTACAAATATCCCGAGAATGTGGAGAAGGCAGCCGACAAGATAACTGCCGGAATCACCCCCGAGGAGGTGGCCAAGCGCGAGGACTTCCGCCACGTCACCACCTTCACCATTGACCCGCGCGACGCCAAGGACTTCGACGACGCCCTCTCAATCCGCCAGCTTGCCAACGGCAACTGGGAGGTGGGAGTGCATATAGCCGACGTCACCCATTACGTCACCCCGGGGAGCATCATTGACAAGGAGGCCCGCGAGCGCGCCACANGCGTCTATCTCGTGGACCGCACCATCACCATCTTTCCCGAGCATCTGAGCAACGGCATCTGCTCCCTNCGCCCCGACGAGGAGAAGCTCACCTTCTCCGCCATCTTCGAGCTCGATGACAAGGCCAATGTGCTGCACACCCGCATAGGGCGCACTGTCATCAAGTCCAACCGCCGCTTCACATACGAAGAGGCCCAGGAGATAATAGAGACCGGAAAAGGGGAGTACTCGCGCGAAATCAACGTGCTCAACTCCCTGGCCAAGCAGCTGCGCAGGCGTCGTTACGATGCGGGCGCCCTGGAGTTCGAGAGGGCGGAAGTGCGCTTTGAGATTGACAAGGATGGCAAGCCGGTGAGCGTGTACTTCAAGGAGGCCAAGGACTCCAACAAGCTCATCGAGGAGTTTATGCTCCTGGCCAACGTGGCCGTGGCGAAATTCATCGGGGATGTAGGCGAGGGCAAGAAAGCCAAGACCTTCGTCTACCGCGTTCACGCCAATCCGGATCCCGAGAAAATCTCCAACTTCGCCTCCATCGCCTCGCGGTTCGGCTATAAAGTAGACCCGGACGGGAGCGCGCGCAAGGTCAACAAGAGCCTCAACCGCCTGCTCAAGGATGTCAAAGGCAAGGGTGAGGAGAATATGCTCTCCATGCTTGCCATCCGCTCCATGGCCAAAGCCGAGTACACCACCGACAATATCGGCCACTANGGNCTGGCTGTGCCATACTNCACCCATTTCACCTCGCCGATACGCCGCTATCCCGACATGATGGTGCATCGTCTGCTGCAGCGCTATTTCGACGGCGGCCGCTCGGCCGACCAGATGAAGGTGGAGGACCAGTGCAAGCACTCCTCAGAAATGGAAGTGCTCGCCTCCAACGCAGAGCGCGCCTCGATACGCTACAAGCAGGTGGAATTCATGAAGGACCGCCTTGGCGAGATTTACGAGGGCGTAATCTCCGGAGTGACCGAATGGGGATTCTATGTGGAGCTCGACGAGAACATGTGCGAAGGCCTCGTGCCGGTGCGCGACCTCAACGATGACTACTACGACTATGACGAGAAGAACTTCTGCCTCATAGGGCGCAACCACGGCAACAAGTACACCCTTGGCGACAAGGTGCGCGTGCAGGTGGCGCGCGCCGACCTGGAGCGCAAGCAGCTTGACTTCGCCCTCATCGCCGATGACGGCAATCCCAACCGTCCGCGCAAAGAGCGCCGCGACCAGCATGGCCGCAACGTGCCGCGCAAGCACCGCGAAAGAAAAGCGAAGAAGTCTAATGNCTGATGAAAATCAGTANNTTGCCTCTCNTGNCGGGGAAACGCCNGACCCTNCGGGGCNTTTGGCGCCATCTCCGGAAGGGAGGGTGACGGGATGAAGAAAATAAAAAAAATGATGCTCCGGATACATTTTTTTGCGGAAAAATTTGGTGGAACCGGAAAATCGTTGTAATTTTGCACTCGGGTAAGCCCTACGGGCCAGTCTCCCTTGAATCCCCCAGGACTTGATTGTAGCAAGGGTTATAGGTTGAGACGGCGGTGTAGCCCGCTTGCCCGCCTGCCTCTTTAGCTCAGTTGGCCAGAGCACGTGATTTGTAATCTCGGGGTCGTTGGTTCGAATCCGACAAGAGGCTCAAAAATGCTGCCCGGCAGCATTAGCGTTGAATGTTTTTCATAATTTTGTTTTGGCGGCGTGTTTAGTGATAAGCATGCCGTTTTTTTATGTATCCGACATTCAACAGCATCCCAGACCCCGGCCCCGGAGGGGCCTCACGGTGTTAACCCCGGGTGTGTGCCCAGCCCCGGAGGGGCCTCACGGCGTTAACCCAGGGGTATGTGCCCGGCCCCTCCGGAGTCTCACGGTGTTAACCCAGGGGTATGTGCCCGGCCCCGGAGGGGCCTCACGGCGTTAACCCCGGGTGTAAACCCGGGGCCTGGAACTCCGATGTCTGTCGTCACCACCCCTCCGGGGTGGTGGTCGTTGGAGGCCTTCTACCCCGGGCTCACGCCCGGGGATAACGCAGTTACGCCCCTCCAGGGCTTTCTTGACGGTACTCATCGGCTGCACGGCTACGGAATTTACGCTGCACAACTATGTAGTTTCGCTGCACGGCTACGGAATTTTATACATCAAAAATCGTTTTGAGTCAAAATTATAACGTCAATATGAAAATCTACAATCTTACATTCATAGTCGACCCCCGGCGTGAGGAGGCCTTTTTGGAGTGGATCCGCGCCCGGTTCGCGGCGCCGGAGCTCGCAGGGTGCGCATTGCTCAAAGTTGCTGAAGTGCCAGGCGACCCGGAGTTTGCCGAGCATGCCCTCAGCGTGTCGCTGCAGAAGCGCTGTCCGGCCGATGCCGACCTGGAGGCTTTCCGGCAGGGTCCCGCTGAGAGCCTGTCCGAAGAATATGCCCGCTGGGCCGGAGGCGAGGGCCTGACATTCGCCACAGTGCTGGAGGAGGTGCCCCTTGGTTGACGAGAGAGTCAAGCGCTATGAGCGCGTCATAATGGGCATTGACCCGGGCACGAATGTGATGGGCTACGGTATACTCGGAGTCAACGGCAAGACTCCCGAATTGGTGGTCATGGGTGTCATCAAGCTCTCGCGCATGGAGAGCCATTATCTCAGGCTGGCGCGCATATACGAGCGCGTCAGCGGCCTTGTGGCGCAATATCTCCCGGACGAAGTTGCCATCGAGGCCCCCTTCTTCGGCAAGAACGTGCAGTCGATGTTGAAGCTCGGCCGCGCGCAGGGGGTCGCCATGGCGGCGGCCCTGGCGCGTGATGTCCCTATCAGCGAATATCCTCCCCGCAGCATCAAAATGGCTGTCACCGGGCAGGGGGCGGCCTCGAAAGAGCAGGTGGCCTCGATGCTCAAGCATATCCTCAAGATCCCCTCCGACCAGATGCCGGACCTGCTTGACGCCACCGACGCCTTGGCGGCGGCTCTGACGCACTTCTACGAGACGGGCAAGCCCGCCGTAGCCAAAGGGCCCTCCTCCTGGAAGGACTTCCTGGCACGCAATCCCGACCGCATAGCCCCCCGACGCGCCAAATCCGACAATTAAGGACTTTAAGGTCTTTAAGGTCTTTAAGGACTTTAAGGACTTTAGGGTCATTANGGNCTTTANNGNCTTTAAGGACTTTANGGNCNTTANGGACNTTANNGTCTTTAAGGACNTTAAGGACNTTAAGGACTTTAAGGTCTTTAAGGACATTAAGGACGTTAAGGACTTTAAGGTCATTAGGGACATTAAGGTCTTTAAGGACAGCAGGGTCGCGCATGACCTTAATGACCTTAAAGTCCTTAATGACCTTAATGACCTTACCGCGCCCAGACCTTAAAGTCCTTACCGCGCCACAAAAAAATCGAGCGCGGAGCGCAAAAAAACGGGGTGAAGTTTTGATTATTGCCGCAGGGATATTAATTTTGCGTACTTACAACTGTCATAAAACACCTATATATCGACACAAAACCCTTAAATATATGGATAAATACCAGGAAGCCCTCGCTTCGAGCCGTGTGCTCAGCGATGATGCCGCAGTTGCGGCTGAAGTGCAGAAGATAGTAGCCAAAGCCCCGGAATACGCCTCCCCGGAGGTCTATCAGTTCCTCCTGAGCTCGATCGACCTCACCACGCTCAGCACGGAGGATTCCGTGAAAAGCGTAGCCGCCTTCACGGAGCGCGTCAATGCCTTTGACAACGACTACCCGCAGTTTAAGAACGTGGCCGCTATCTGCGTCTACAGCAACTTCGCCGAAGTGGTCAAGACCCATCTCGAGGTCCCCGGCGTAGACATCGCTGTGGTCGCCGGCTGCTTCCCCTCGAGCCAGACCTTCACGGCTGTCAAGGTGGCTGACGTGGCCCTTGCCGTGGCTGACGGCGCCAATGAAGTGGATGTGGTCTTCAACGTCGGCATGTTCCGCGATGAGGATTACGAGGGTCTCTGCGAGGAGCTCATCGAGCTCAAGCACACATGCAAGGGGGCCCGCATGAAGGTTATCCTGGAGACCGGCGCCCTCAAGACCGCCGAGGCCATCAAGAAGGCCAGCGTGCTGTCACTCTACAGCGACGCTGATTTCCTCAAGACCTCCACGGGCAAGATCTACCCCGGGGCATCTCTGGAGGCCGCGTGGGTGATGTGCCAGTGCATCAAGGAGTACTACGAGAAGACGGGCCGCAAGGTCGGATTCAAATGTTCCGGAGGTGTGCGCACCACAGCCGAAGCTCTGCAGTATTACGCACTCGTCAAGGAGATATTAGGCGATGAATGGCTCAACCAGGATTACTTCCGCATCGGAGCCTCCTCTCTGGCCAACGCAGTGCTCAGCGACATGGTGGGCCACGAAGTCAAATATTTCTGATCTCCGCACTCCTAACCTCAGCTCTCATGAACATCAGATTCCGCCGCGTATTCTCCGCCTGCGCCGCAGCCGCGCTGGCTTTGGCATGCGCCCTGCCGGGGCATGCCCAGGAGAAGAAGCGTTTCCAGACCTTCGGGGTGGCCTTCTACAACCTGGAGAACCTTTTCGACACCATCAACAACAACGGCAAGTATGACTTCGAGTTCTCGCCCGAGGGCAAGAACCGCTGGGACGGCGCCAAGTACCGCTCCAAGCTCGCCAACCTCTCCTACGCCATCTCGCAGATGACCACCAAGACCACCCCCCTTGGCCCGGCCATCATAGGATGCAGCGAGATAGAGAACATCACGGTGCTCCAGGACCTCGTGGCGCAGCCTGCCATCAAGGACTGGAATCTCCAGATCGTGCACCATGACAGCCCCGACGCGCGCGGCGTGGATGTCAGCCTGCTCTACAATCCCCGCTTCTTCAAGCTCATCAACGTCACCAACCACCGCCTCACCATCCCTGACAACCCTCGCTTCCGCACCCGCGACCAGATGTGTGTCGTAGGCCTGCTCGGAGGGAGCCGCGTCGGCGTCATCGTCAACCACTGGCCCTCGCGCCGCGGAGGCAGCTCGGAGAGCAGCTACCTGCGCGAGGCCGCAGCGGCTCTGAGCCGCCAGATAGCCGACTCCCTGCTCACCATCGACCCCAACATCGGCATCATCATCATGGGCGACCTCAACGATGACCCCTCCGACAAGAGCTGCTCCGAAGTGCTCGGCGCTGTCAAGAAGGCCAAGGACTGCCATGAGGGTGGATACTTCAACCCCTTCTGGGAGAAACTGGACAAGGGCATCGGCTCATACATCTACCGCGGCCAGTGGGACCTCTTTGACCAGATTATCATCAATTACAACCTGCTCGAAGGGCGCGGCGGCCTCAAATTCCACGGCGCCGAGGTGCTCAACAAGGANTTCCTCAAACAGACCGACGGCCAGTACAAGGGCTATCCCCACCGCACATTCTCGGNAGGCNCCTGGTCTAACGGCTACTCTGACCATTTCCCCACGGAAATCTTCCTGGTCAAGGAGGNGAANTGAGCGCGGAAGGGCGGATCCTCTACCATCATACCAACCACTATACTGACTCAACCATTCCAACCGACATGCTAAAGAAACTATCCCTGCTTGCCGTACTGGCCTGTGTCTCGCTCACGGCCATGTCGGAGACTGCAATCCGGGGCCGTGTCGTCAGCCAGGACAAGCGTCCCATAGCAGACGCCAACGTCCTGCTGCGTGACCAGGCCCGGTTTGTCATCACCGGCGACGACGGCACATTCACCATCTCCGGACTCGGGGGCGGAGCCGACGTGCTCAACATCGTGGCCTTCGGATACGAAGACCTCTATAAGGATATCCTTATCCGGTTCGACCAGTCCGTCGACCTGGGCGACATCGTCATGACAGTCTCCGGCTACGACGGCGAGCTTCTCAATTCAGACGCCTACATCTATGATGAGGAGCAGATCGCCGACGACGAGGGGATGACCCAGAACGTGGGCACCATACAGGGGGCTACGGACGACATCTACTTCCAGGGCTCCAACTATAACTTCTCGGCTGTGTACTTCAAGCACCGCGGCCTTGACAACACCTGGAGCGACGGCTACGTCAACGGCATCAAGTTCAACGACCCGATGCGCGGCTCCTTCNCCTACAGCTCCTTCGNNGGCCTGANCTNNNGCGCCTTCCGCTCCAAGTCGGTCNGCNTNGCCTCTGNCCTNGCCGNCTANGCCNTCGGCGCCATCGGCGGNACTGCCNACANCACCACCTACGCCTCCGAGTACGCCCCCGGCTTCCGCGGCAACCTGAGCTATACCAACTCCAACTACATGCTGCGCGCCATGCTGCAGTACTCCACCGGAGTGACGCGCAACGGCTGGGCCTTCTCGGCCAGCATCATAGGCCGCTACGCCCCGGAGGGCGTAATCGAAGGCACCTTCTACAACTCCTTCGGCTACAGCCTGTCGCTCCAGAAGATTTTCAACGACAAGCACTCGCTCAACCTCACTACCTGGGGCGCCCCCACGGAGCGCGCCACGGCCGGCACCACCACACAGGAGGCCTACGACCTGGCCGGAAGCAACCTCTACAACCCCTCCTGGGGCTGGTTCTTCGGCAAGAAGCGCAGCGCGCGCGTGGTCAACTCCTTCGACCCCTCGGCCACTCTCAACTGGATTTTCAAGCCCAAGAGGGGCACCGAGCTCAACACCGCTGTCGGCTTCCGCCACAACGCGTACGCCCAGAGCCGCCTCAACTATTATGGCTACAGCCCCTCGCCCGACTATTACCGCAACATGCCCTCCTTCTGGGCCCCGACGGCCGACGAAGGGACCGAACTCTATGAGGCACAGCTGGCGCAGTATGAGTTCATCAAGGACAAATGGGAGTCAGACAAGGCCTTCCGCCAGATCAACTGGGATGAAATCTACCGCAGCAACGTGCTCAACAACACCAACTTCGACCGCGACCCGCAGTATGCCGGACAGTCGAGCACGATTCTGGAGAACAATCACAGCAACCTCACCTCGCTGCTCTTCAACTCCTACATCAACCACCGCATCAGCGAGGTCCTGACCCTCCAGGGGGGCATCAGCTACAACTACACCGATGCCCACTACTTCAAGACAATGGAGGACCTGCTCGGAGGCTATTTCTGGCGTGACATCGACACCTATTCCGAGCGTGACTTCGGCCACGACACCGGCACGCTGCAGAACGACCTTAACAATCCCGACCGCATGATCACCAAGAAGGGTGAGGTGTTCGGCTACGACTACAACATCCGCTGGAACGACGCCCGCCTCTGGCTGCAGAACCAGATTGTGACGCGTCACTGGAACGTCTATTACGGCGTAGAGGGCTCGTTCAGCTCATTCCTGCGCCACGGCAACATGCGCAACGGACGCGCCCCCGAGAACTCCTACGGCAACGGCGAGACGCACTCCTTCTGGAACGGCGCGGCAAAGGCCGGAGCCACCTACAAGATTGACGGCCGCAACTACATCGTGGCCCACATCGAGGGTGGCAGCCGCTCGCCCCGCCCGTATGACTCATACGTCAGCTCCCGCATCAAGGACACGGCCGTGCCCAATCTCAAGACTGAGAAATTCTTCACCGGCGACCTCTCCTACACCTGGGTATATCCCCGCTTCCGCGGCAGCATCACAGGCTTCTATACCCATGTATGGGACGCTATCCGCCACACCGGATTCTACGACTATGACCTCAACAGCTTCATGAACTACTCCATCTCCGGACTCCAGACCGAATACAAAGGCATCGAGCTGGGCATGGAATACAAGATCATGACCGGCCTGAGCGTCAAAGCCCTCGGCACATTCAGCCGCTACCAGTACAAGAACAACCCTAACGGCGTGCGCTCGTATGAGAACGGCGCCCAGGCCGACGTGGAGCGCACCGTCTACCTGAAAAACTATCATATCGGCTGCGCGCCGCAGCAGGCATACAGCGTCGGAGTGAACTACAACATCAACATGTGGTTTTTCGAGGTCAACGCCAACTGGATGCTCGACAACTACTATGACCTCTCCTACGCCCGCCATGAGGAGATGCCCGGCCTGTGGAAGTTCTGCACCTCCGAGGAGGAATATATCATCCGCCGCGACGAGATCACACGCCAGGACAAGCTCAAGGACGCCTTCGTCATGAACCTCTCCATCGGCAAGATGCTCTACACCCGCTGGGGCTCGCTCAACTTCAACCTCAGCGTCAACAACTTCCTCAACAACCGCGACATCCAGATGCGCGGCTGGCAGGACGGCAAGTTCGACTATACCAACTATAACGTCAACAAGTATCCCAACAAGGTGTCATACGCCCAGGGAATCCGCGTGTTCCTCAACATCGGAGTGCGTTTCTAACCGTTTTTTTAACCGAATCCCACTGAAATGAAAAATACAGCAATCTGCGTCCTGATGCTCCTCGGCCTGGCCTTCGGCCTGGGCTCATGCTCGGACGACTATGCCCAGCCCCCGGTGGTGCTTCCCGAAGGGGGCATCGGCAACGGCGACTGGGACAATCCCCTGACCGCCTACCAGGCCTCCTTGGGCTCCACGCCCGGCGACCGCACTGAAAACTGGGTCAAGGGCTATATCGTCGGCTGGATCGATGTCAATATCACCAGTGTCCTCAAGGCCGAGACGGCGAAGTTTGATGTCCCCGCCGGCGTCAACACCAATATCCTCATAGCAGCCACCCCCGATGAGACAGACTGGGAGAAGTGCGTCCCCGTGCAGCTCCCCTCGGGCAGTGTGCGCAACGCCCTCAACCTGGCCTCGAATCCCNNGGCGAAGGGTCAGANGGTGTGCCNTTACNGCACNACAGGCTCCAANTANTGCAGCGCCTANGGCGTGCGCAGCGTCACCGACTTCGNGTGGGGCGAGGAGGGNCATGAGCCNGATCCGAGCATGANACTCCCGGCCGGATCGCGCACCGTATGGACAGTCACCCTGACGAGCGACATGCAGGGCTTCACCTTCGACCAGGGCACCCCCTGGAGCGATGACACCTGGAAGCACAGCACGCAGTACGGCCTCGTGGCCACCGCCGGCCGCTCCGGCAGCGCCGCAGTCACCGACGCCTCGGCCCTCTCGCCCGTAATCGACCTCACCAACTACGTCACCCCCCGCATGATGGTCCACCAGGCCGCCAACTATTTCGGCGACCAGCAGGCCTTCAACGAGATGACCTCCACTATGGTGCGCGAAGTCGGCACAGAGGAGTGGGTGAAGGTGGAACTCCCCATCCTCCCCTCGGGCACGAGCTGGACCTTCACCGACTCCGGATATATCAACCTTGATGAGTTTGCCGGAAAGAAAATCCAGATACGTTTCCGCTACACCTCGACCGCAGACCTGTCGGGCACATGGGAGATAGATAAGGTCACCGTCACGGGCGTGTACAGCAAGCCCCAGTGACGCGGCAAGTCCTCACATATCAAAGAAGAACCACAATGAAATTCAAATCAATAGCACTTGCGGGCCTCGCGCTGTTAGGCATGACGGTGGCTACGGGCTGTCAGAACTCCTTTGACGAGCCTGACCTGGTCATCCCGGTGGCCACGATGACCCCCAACACCACCATAGCCCAGCTGAAGCAGACCTTCATGGACACCAACGCGACCCTGTGTCCGGTCAAGGATGAGGCCACCGGCGAGCATTACATCATCAAGGGGCGCGTCATCTCCTCCGATGCCACGGGCAACATATACCAGTCGCTCATGGTGCAGGACGCCACGGCTGCGATGCCTATAACGGTGCGCCGCGCCAGCCTCTACAACGAGTACCATCTCGGCCAGGAGGTCGTAATCGATGTCACCGGCCTGTGGATAGGCCGCTATAACAGCCTCATGCAGCTCGGATGGCTCGGCGAGCCCTACAACGGAGTCGACCAGCTGACCTTCATGTCATTCGCCGAATTCCAGGCCCACACGCAGCTCAACGGCAATCCTGTTGTCGACACCCGCTATGTCGGCCTGGACACCGACAAGCCGGCCGACGAGATGTATTGCATCACCCTGAGCATTGATGACCTCGCTGACATAGCCGCCCTCTCCGAGGAGTGCGTGATGCTGCAGGGCCAGCTCGTGGAGTTCAGCAACGTCAGCTTCGTCGACGGAGGCAAGGAGGTCTACGCCCCTTATCAGGAGACTGTCAACCGCTACATCATCGGCGAAAGCTCGACCAAGCAGGTAGTGGTGCGCAACTCCGGCTACTCCACGTTCTACAACGACATCCTCCCCACGGGCACCGGACGTGTGCGCGGCATCCTCTCATGGTATGGCGACGGCGCAGCCAACTCCTCGCAGCCCAACGTCATCCAGGGATGGCAGCTCCTGCTCCGCTCCACTGATGACGTCATCTTCGACGGCAAGGGCACCCGCGAGAAACCCTACACANTGCCCGAAGTGCTCTCCTTCGGCTCCAACGGCATGAGCGGATGGGCTGAGGGATATATCGTAGGNTCCATCGGNTTCAACGNCTCGTATGTCTTCAACGCCGGAGCCGANAATGCCGANAACAACCTCCTCATCGCCGAGGCTCCCGGCATCACCGACCCCAACCTCTGCGTAGCCCTTGAGCTTCCCGCCGGAAGCAGCCTGCGCGAGTATGGCAACCTGGCCGACAATCCTGCCAACTTCGGCAAGAAGATCGATGTCTACGGCCGCTTCTCGCCCCTCGTGTTCGGCGACAAGAGCGTGCCCGGCATCACCGGCAATCCCGGATCGGCAAGCTACTTCGAGATCGAGGGCCTCTACATCCCCGGCTTCACCGGCCAGGGCACGGGCACCAAGAACGACCCCTATACCATCGAGTATGTGCGCGCCAACTGGGAGCTTGCCCAGGCCGGCGTATGGGTAGGGGGCTATATCGTGGGCTATGTCGAAGGGTCATCGTTTGAGACAGGGGTCAAGTTCGAGCTTCCCTCGGCATCGGCCAACTATAGCAATGCCAATATCGTCATCGCCCCGACCGCCGATTGCACCGACCCGTCGCTCTGCATCCCGGTGCGCCTCAACGGAGACTTCCGCAAGGCCCTCGGCCTCAAGAACGCTCCCGAAGTGTTTGGCAAGCACATCCTCATCAAGGGCAGCCTCGGAGAATTCCTCTCCGCGCCCGCTGTCGTGGTGAGCGAGTACGAACTCAGTGAATAATTCTTCCGGACGCGGCGCCCCGGCGACCGCGTCCGCCCCCTTGGAGGGCGCCTCTCCGAAAGAGGGCGCCCTCCGCGACATCAAACTTTTATCAATCATATCACACAGACCCGACTCTGCAGATGACCATACAATCGATAACAAGGGCCCTCGGCGCCCGCCGCAAGATGCTCCTCGCTGCCCTGGCAGCCATGACAGCCGCAGGAGCGTATGCCGACTACACGGCCGGCTATTACGACAGCATGGAGGGCAAGCAGAAAGCCCAGCTCAAGCAGGCCGCCAAGGAGTGCGTCAGCCGCCACACGCGCCTGGAATATTACGGCCTCCCCAACAACTGGATTTACACAGACGTATACCCCGAGCTCTACAACGGCCTGCGCCGCTGGTGGGAAATGTATTCCGACAACGTCTATCTAATCCGCAACGGCCAGAGCGGCACTTCGGCCTTCTCAGCCAACAAGATGCAGCGCGAGCACGCCGTGCCCAAATCCTGGTGGAAGCGCAACGGCGATGTGGAATACACTCNGGCCTACACCGACATGTNGAACCTCTNTCCCTCAGACGGCCCGGCCAACCANGCCAAGCTNAACTATCCCCTNGGNGAAACGCGCACCGGAGGCGTGACCTATGACAACGGNNTCACCAANGTCGGCGCTCCCANNAGCGGCATCGGAGGNGGGAGCAGCGCGGTCTTCGANCCCGGCGATGAATACAAGGGCGACTTCGCCAGAGCCTTCTTCTACNTGGCCACCNTATATGACGACCTGCCGTGGTGCATCAACTACATGTTCAATGCCAATGAATCCTGGCCCNCACTGCGCCAGTGGGCCATCGACATGCTCCTGCAGTGGGCGCGCCGCGACCCGGTCAGCCAGAAGGAGATAGACCGCAACAACGGCGTGGAGTCGCAGCAGGGCAACCGAAACCCCTTCATCGACTTCCCCGAGCTGGCCGAATACATCTGGGGCACGCGCACGGGCGAAGTCTTCCATATCGCTGACCAGGGTGGCAATATCACACCTCCCATCACCGGCGACCCCGAGATCATACTTCCCGTGAGCGGGGAAGCTCTGGACTTCGGCCAGGNGGCCGTAGGCAATGNGGTCAACGCCCCTCTGCGCATCCAGGCCAACAATCTCACCGCCCCCCTGTCGGTGCGTGTCAGCGGCTCTGACCGCGACAGCTTCACCCCCGAACTGCGCACTATCAACCCCTCGGCAGTGAACGGAGCTGCCGAATACCTGCTCAATATCCAGTTCATCCCCGCCGAAGCGCGCCGGTACGAGGCCACGCTCGCCCTCTATGACGGCGGCCTGCCCGGAGGCACCAGCGTCATAGTGCACCTGATAGGCGAGGGGTGTCCCGTGCCCGAGCTTTCGCAGCTGACGGCCCTGGAGCCTGCGGATGTCACCGGCGACTCCTATGTGGCCCGGTGGACGGCAGCTCCCGAAGTCGTGGACTATTACGTTGTCAACCGCGTGCGCTACTATCCCGACGGCTCCGAGGGAGAGCTCCTGGAGGCTAACGGCACATCTCTGCTCATCGAGGGGCGCTCGCCTGAAATCGCGGAGAGCTACAGCGTCTGCAGCGTGCGCCTCGGATACATGTCTGAGAGCTCCAACACCGTGACTGTCCTCGCTGACTCGGGCGTGGAGGGCATAGACCTGCTCCCCGTGACGATATGCCCCGAGAGTGACGGCTTCACCGTAGTGGCCGCACCCGACGAGGCCCCCCTGACTGTGCTTACCCCCGACGGACTCCCCGTGCTGGTGACAGTGGCCAGAGAGGGGGAGAGGCATCTGCTTGCCCCCGGCGTCTATTNCATCATCTCGCCCGCGCTTGCGCGCCCGGTAAAGATAGCCGTAGGCAACCGCTACTGACTGATAACTCATAACTAACATACAACACAAATCATGATACGTGAATTAATGCGTCCGGCGCTCTGCCTCTCAGCAGCGCTGCTGGCAGCCTCGGCCGCCCTGGCTGCCATCCCCGAGGGGTATTACGACTCCCTCGAGGGCCTGAAAAAGAGCGACCTCAAGCGGGCCGCCAAGAACTGCGTCAGAAACCACACCGCCATCAGCTACGGCAACAGCACCTGGGAGGCCTTCGAGTCGACCGACACCCGGATAGTCGGCGGCAAAGTCGCCTGGTGGGACATGTACAGCCCCNANGTGGTCTACGTCTNNCAGGGGCACNCCGNCNTNAACATCNAGCATTCCNTGNNNAACTCCTGGTNGGNAGGCACCAAGAATGACNNNTANAANGACNTCTTCCATCTCAATCCCTCCGACACGGATGCCAACAGCTGGAAGTCCAACTATCCCTTAGGCATAGTGCAGCACGTCCACACTACAAGCAAGGGAGTGACCTACGACAACGGCGTCAGCAAGGTCGGCACCCCTGCCTCGGGCGACTGCGGCGGCAGCAAATGGTGTTACGAGCCGGCTGACGAGTATAAAGGAGACTTCGCCCGCGCATATTTCTACATGTTCACAGTCTATGACGACATCGCGTGGCAGAGCTCCTCGTCCGACCGCAACTATATGTTTGACGGCTCCGCATGGCCCTCGCTCCGCCCCTGGGCCTACACGATGCTGCTCGAGTGGGCCGCCGCAGACCCCGTCGACAGCAAGGAGATAGCGCGCAACGAGGCCATATACAAAATCCAGCACAACCGCAATCCCTATATTGACCTTCCCGAACTGGCTGAGTATGTCTGGGGGGCGAAGACCGGCGAAGCCTTCCACATTGACGGCTCCGTCACGCCCGGCCCCGGGCCTGACCCCGATCCCGATCCCGTGCCCGGGCCTGACCCGGATCCCGTGCCTGTGCCCGAGGGTGTGTGGCACCGTGTGAAGAGCGCCGCTGAGGTGGCTGCCGGAGCCGAGTATGTGCTCGTGGCCACCGAGGCTGAGGTGGCTATGGACTACACCTTGAGCAAGACCTACATGGAGGTCACCGGCAACGTGAGCATCGAGGATGACATCATCGCTGTCCTGCCTCACGGCACTGCCATACTGACCCTCGAAGAGGCCGGAGGAGGCCGCTGGTACGTCCATGTGCGCGACACCGAGGGCAACTCCATCGGCTACCTCGACAGCACCAAGGCCAAGACCATGACCCTTTCCTCATCTCCCGCCACCTCAGTGGAAATCGAGGCCTCGGCCGCTGAGACCGTCATCCGCTACTCCAACACTGTGGGCAAGCTCCTTTACAATGCCTCCGCTCCGCGCTTCACCACCTATACGTCCAACCAGCAGGCAGTGCAGCTCTTCCGCCACAACGCCTCCACAGGTGTAGGCGCAGTGCCCTGCGAACCCTCCCGTGAGGATGACGGGGTTATGTATGACCTCTACGGACGCCGCGTGCTCACCGACACTCCGGCCCCCGGCATCTATGTCCGCGGCGGACGCAAAATCATAATCCNGTAAGACANTAACGCAANGAANACAGCNAANCNCATAGCATCCGCAGCCCTNGCGGCNATGACGGCCGCCGCGGCTCCCCCGCAGGGATATTACGACAATCTCTACGGCAAGACCGGCACCGCCCTCAAGCAGGCTGTCAAAGCCGCAGTCGCAGACCATAAGGTGATAAGCTACGGCGAATCCACCTGGGAGGCCTTCGAGGTCACCGATGTGCGCGTGGTCGACGGCAGGGAGATATGGTATGACATGTACTCCAACGTGATGGAGAGCGTCGCCACGGGCCATAACGGGCTGAACATCGAGCACTCCGTGCCCAACTCCTGGTGGGGAGGCAAGAGCGGCAGCCCGGCGGCCTATTCCGACCTGCATCTGCTCAACCCCTCCAACTCGGACGCCAACAACCGCAAGTCAAACTGGCCCATGGCCGCTGTCGGCAGCGTGACCTGGACCAATGGCCTCAGCATGCTCGGCGCTCCCGCGCCGGGCCTCGGCGGAGGCTCCTCCACGGTCTTCGAGCCGGCTGATGAGTTCAAGGGAGACTTCGCCCGCACATACTTTTACGTTTTCACCCTCTATGACGACATCCCCTGGCAGAACGCTACAGACTACATGTATGACGCCGCCTCCCCGCTGACGCTCCGCCCGTGGGCGTACGACATGCTCCTCGAATGGGCCGAGGCTGACCCCGTCGACTCGCGCGAGGCGGCCCGCAACGANGCNNTCTACGGTATCCAGGGCAACCGCANCCCCTTTGTCGACATGCCCGGGCTGATGAACTATATCTGGGGCCCTTCAAGCGGCCTCGCTTTCGAGCAGTCAGATGCCGCGCAGACGATTGTCAACCGTCCCGAGGCCCCCGTGTTCGAGGGTATGGAGATGCCGGCGCTCAACACCTACGCCGGACGGTGGTGGAGCCCCATGACCGTGACACTCTCCGGCAGCGGCGACCTCTGGTACGCCATCGATGAAGGGGAGCTCACGAAATATGAAGGTGGAATCCTTANNCCTNCGGNNTCTNCNGAAGGNGAGACCNATGTTGTCACCGCTTNCNCCCTCAGCGCAGGCCTCCCGGCTCTCAGTTCACCTGTGGCCACGCTCAACCTCATAGCGCGCAATCCTGACAACGAGGATCTCAAGGATGCCTCATGGCAGATTGTCACCTCGCAGGAGGAGGTCAGCGCCGAGGGCAGATATATACTCGTCAGCGTGAAGAACTATGGCGTGATGAACACCGCCGTCTCCAAGACCTCCAGCTCCTGGAGCCTCGGCTCGGACTGGAAGGCCGAGCCGCGCGAGGGAGTCATCACCGGAGTGACCGAGAACACAGCCGTGCTCACCCTTGAGCCGGCCTCAGTCGGCCTGTCGGGCGCGACCTGGTATATCGGCGTATCCGACATCACAGGCGAGGAGCTGGGCTACCTCTCATCAAATACGGCCAAGAAAATGCAGATTGCCGATGACGGAAGCGAAGTGAGCATAGCTGTCGATGCCGACGGCACGGCCACCATATCCTTCGGCAGCGCCGGCAATATCTTCTACAACGCCTCGCAGCCCCGCTTCTCGACCTACACCTCCAACACTCTGGAGCATGTTGCCCTCTACGCCCTCGTAGATGACGGGCATACGCTGGTCTCAGCCACACCGGCTGAGGGCGTGACAGTGTCCGGCGGCCTCCTCCACGCCCCGGAGGGCACAGTGGTCTACGACCTGCGCGGATGCAAGGTGGACACCACGCGCCCCCTGCGCGGCCTCTACATAGTGGTCACCCCCGCCGGCGCCTCCAAAATACTCTTCTGACGCCGCGCGGACACTCTGCATGACAGCGCGCTGACACGCCTCTTACACCACGGGGCCGCAAAATTTCAAATTTTGCGGCCCCGTTTCTTGGCTGTCTGAAAAATATGTGTTTACTTTGTGCCAAAATACAACTAACCTTAAATCACATGTTACAAAGCACCAACGTAAAGACCCTTGACAGGGTAGTGGTGAGATTCTCCGGCGACAGCGGCGACGGCATGCAGCTGGCCGGCAATATCTTCTCCAACGTATCGGCCGGCGAGGGAAACCAGATTTCCACTTTCCCCGACTATCCGGCCGAGATCCGTGCCCCGCAGGGTTCGCTGAGCGGCGTGTCCGGCTTCCAGGTTCATATCGGCAAGGGGGTCCACACCCCCGGCGACGAGGCCGATGTGCTCGTGGCCATGAACCCCGCCGCGCTCAAGACCAATCTACAGTATCTCAAGCCCTCCGGCATAATCATCTGCGACACCGACACCTTCCGCCCCGCCGACCTCAAGAAGGCCCTCTATGAGACCGACGACCCCATCGCCGAGCTGGGCATTGACCCCAAGCGTGTCATGGGTGTCCCGATGACCACGCTCCTCAAGAATACGCTCGCTGACTCGGGCATGGACCCCAAGGCGATCATGAAGTGCAAGAACATGCTCGCGCTCGGCATCATCTGCTGGCTCTTCGACCGTCCCGTAGAGAGCGTGCTGCGCAAGCTCCAGGCCAAATTCGCCAAGAAGCCCGCTATCTACGAGGCTAACGCCAAGGTGCTCCAGGCCGGCTGGAACTATGGCCATAACACCCACTCCTCGATGCCGACCTACCGCATCGAGACCGAGTCGACCCGCCCCGGCACATATACTGACGTCAACGGCAACACCGCCACTGCCTGGGGCCTCATCATGGCCTCCCAGAAGAGCGGCCGCCCCCTTTTCTTAGGCTCATATCCCATCACCCCCGCCACAGACATCCTCCACGAGCTTGCCAAGCGCAAAGACCTCGGCGTGAAGGCCTGCCAGATGGAAGATGAGATCGCAGGCGTATGCAGCGCCATCGGCGCCTCCTATGCCGGCCATCTCGCCGTGACCTCCACCTCCGGCCCCGGCCTCGCCCTCAAGAGCGAGGGCATCGGCCTGGCNGTCATNGCNGAGCTNCCNCTNGTGGTNATNGANGTNCAGCGCGGCGGCCCCTCNACNGGCCTCCCCACCAAGACNGAGCAGACCGACCTCATGCAGGCCCTNTATGGCCGNAANGGCGAGAGTCCGNNNNTCNGCGTAGTGGCCGCTGTCAGCCCCACCGACTGCTTCACCATGGCTTTCGAGGCTGCCCGCATTGCCATAGAGCACATGACCCCCGTCATCCTGCTCACCGACGCCTTCATCGCCAACGGCTCCTCAGCCTGGCGCATACCCGAGGCTGACGAATATCCCGAGATCAAGCCCAACTTCGTCACTCCCGAGATGCTCGAGAAGGGATGGAAGCCCTTCCTGCGCGATGAGGAGAGCCTCGTGCGCTACTGGGCCGTGCCCGGCCTGGAGGGCGCCATGCACCGCGTAGGCGGCCTCGAGAAGGATGTCAAGACCTCTGTCATCTCGACCGACGGCCGCAACCATGAGGAGATGGTGCGCATACGCCGCGAAAAGATCGCCCGCATCGCCGACTCCATCCCCGAGCTCACCCTGCACGGCAACCCCGATGCCAAGACGCTGCTCGTGGGCTGGGGAGGCACTTACGGCCATCTCTACACCGCTTGCGAGGAGCTCAACGCCCAGGGCCGCGATGTGGCCTTCGTGCAGTTCCGCTACATCAACCCCATGCCCAAGGGAGCGCTCGACCTCATCCGCAAATATGACAACGTCATCGTGGCCGAGCTCAACACCGGCATGTTTGCCGACTATCTCCAGATGCACCTCCCCATGAAGGAGATCATGCGCATCAACAAGGTAGAGGGCCAGCCCTTCATGGTCAAGGAGATCGTAGAGGGAGTAATCAAGCACATCGACGCTAAAAAATAAGAGACACCATGGAAAACGAAAAATGCATCTTCGCCCCCGGCGACTTCAAGAATGAGCAGAGTGTGCGCTGGTGTCCCGGCTGCGGCGACCACGCTATCCTCAACGTGCTCCACAAGGCTATGGCCCGCCTCGGTGTGGCTCCGCGCAACACCGTTGTGGTCAGCGGCATAGGCTGCAGCTCGCGCCTTCCCTATTATATGAACACCTACGGCATGCACACCATCCCTGGCCGCGCGGCGGCCATAGCGACCGGTGTGAAGACCGCCCGTCCCGACCTCACCGTATGGCAGATTTCGGGCGACGGCGACGGCCTCGCCATCGGCGGCAACCACTTCATCCATGCCGTGCGCCGAAATATTGACATCAACATCCTGCTGTTCAACAACAAGATATACGGACTCACCAAGGGCCAGTACAGCCCCACCTCCGACCGCGGAGCCGTGACCAAGTCGAGCCCCTACGGCACCACTGAAGATCCCTTCATCCCCGCCGAGCTTTGCTTCGGCGCGCGCGGCAACTTCTTCGCCCGCAGCTTCGACGTGTCGCTCGACACCAACCTTGAGGTGCTCGAGGCTGCCGCCCGCCACAAGGGGGCCAGCGTGGTCGAGATCATGCAGAACTGCGTCATCTTCAACAACCGCGTCCATGCCTATATGACCGACAAGGAGCTGCGCGAGGACCACACCATCCATCTGCGCCACGGCGAGAAGATGCTCTTCGGCAAGGACAACTCCAAGGGCCTCGTCCAGGACGGCTTCGGCCTTAAGGCTGTCACGATAGGTGAGGACGGCTATACGATTGACGATGTTCTGGTGCACGACGCCCACAATCCCGTCAACTTCCTCCAGCAGCAGCTCGCCATGATGGACGGCCACGAGCTTCCCTTGGCCATCGGTGTCATCCGCGACGTGGATGCTCCCACCTACGAGACGGACGTTGAGAAGCAGGTGAACGAAGTCAAGGAGCGCAAAGGCTACGCCGACCTGCGCGACATGATCCTCAAGACCTCCGAAACCTGGGAAGTGAAATAATCCCCCGGTCATAATCTCAAGGAGCGCGGGCTTCCGGCCCGCGACCTATAGCCCGCATAAGAGACAGTCTCTCAAGGAGCGCGGGCTTCCAGCCCGCGAACAAGAACCTCTTTTCTTG
>WFLX010381175.1_pt1 | contig 46377 bp, 33 predicted proteins | sample 4967041 | NCBI WGS metagenome assembly WFLX01 (sample SAMN12857096, study PRJNA449069) | gut metagenome | isolation source: stool from male and female vole | host: Microtus ochrogaster | place: USA:Florida | collected 2017
CGGATTGGGGAGGGGCTGTGGGCTTATGTAGCCCCATCCCCAATCCGCCATTAAGTCTCGAGCCTCAAAAATATGGGGCTAGTCAGTGCGAAGATTTTGCACTTCGATTTGGATTCTACAGTGGCAATCAAATGTGGAGCGCACGTCTTTATGCGCACGAAAGAGAATCAACGTTAATAAATAATCTTCGGCGCATCCATCTATAATTCATCCCCTTGGCTTTAGCTCTTTTACTGGGTGACGGCTTCATCCGTCAGTAATCGTCCACCCCTCTGTCTCCCCGACCAGTAGGGATGCTCCACGGAGCATCCTCTTGATTTACAGATAGATATGGAGCGTGCGTCTTTAGGCGCACGAAAGAGAATCGAGGCGATGTCCCCCCCCGACCAGTAGGGACGCTCCCACGGAGCATCCTCCTGATTTATAAGGCGATAGCTGTATGTTGAAGCTGCTCCGTGGAGCAGCTCTACTGTTCGCGGACACAACGCCTCGTTAGATTGCCGAACCCCCTCCGCCTTATCTACCGCTCTCCGATCAATGGTAATCGATCCGGTAGATGTCCACGCAATTGCCGCCACCGCCGGGATGAGCCTGCGATGTGACGAAAAGATAGCGCCCGTCCTTCGAGATGTCAAGCCCCACAGGGAACGAGTCCGCCCCGACCGAGGCCAGCGGCTTCATATAGCGGGCGCTGACAATATGGATTTGCGACGCGTTGTTGCAAGCGGCGAAAATATATGCCCCGCGGGGCGAGAGAGCGATTGTGCGCGCCCCGGCGCCTACCTTGCAGCTCCGCCAGCCCCCTACAGTGACGGTTTTCGCATTTTTAAGCTTAGGAATCGCCGCCAGAAAATCGCGCAGCGGTATATCCTGCACATATCCCGCCCCGTTAATGCTGAGATAGAGATGAGAATTGCGTATAGCGAGGTGACGCACATTGCCCATCATGCCGAGCACGCGCCCGAGGTATTTGCCTTGCTTCAGGTCGATGACAGCGATGCCACCTCCGCCACCCATGCATCCCACGAGCAGGTAGCGGCCGTCAGGGGTGAAAACCGTCCCGCGCAGGGCATATCCGCTTCCGTTGTCGCGGTTAACCGACCTGTCAAGAGGGTAGTTGAGGGGAAGCTTATAGTCAACCACATGGCATGCAGTGTGTTTCCATTTCGTCGGGTCGGGGCTCGACACGTCGATGATGCCTACCGTGTTATCCCCCCAGTGGGTAATCGCGACCTGCTTGCCGTCGGGCGACGTGGCTATCATTTTCGGCAGCGGCCCCGTCTCCATCAGTCGCACTATCTCGTCGGTTTTCGTGTCGATAATAGCTACCGCCGAGGGGTCTTGGGCGTTGATGTCATAGCTTCGGCGGTAGTAGGGCACCCAGAGATAGCGGCCCGAATGGGTGAAAGTGCTCTCCACCGGCTTCCCTGTGAACGTGTTCTTGTTGGGGCGCGAGGCGTAGTGCGTGAACTTGTAGAAATCAGAGGGTTCGCTCCATAGACCCGCGTGCTTGTCGCCTATCTGGTGGCTTATCACCTTCAACTTGCGGTTAGTCGGGAAATCATACACTACAGTCGACCCCCCTTCGAGCGAGTTGACGTAATACTTCTTGCCCGAGGGGTGCACATTGACCGACTTCGGCGAGAGTATGTCCTGGTCGAGGGTTTCAGATTCGCGGTACGAATAATTCTGCTTGCGGTCGACGAGCGTGATCGTGACGTGGCCGTCGGTCGACGTGGCCGTCACCCCGATTTTGGGATGCGTCACCGCGCCCGATGATTTCTTCTTCTGAGAGTCGTTCTTGGGCTGTTCGGCAGTGGTAGCCGACTGCGTGGCTTGGGTGGCCTCCGCGGCGGGCGCGGCGGCGGGGGCGGTCGGCTCGGTCTGGGCGGCGCATGCCAGCGTCGCGCCGAGAGCTAAGGCGATAAGGGTTGATTTCATTGTGATGTGGTGGCGCTCAGCCGTTAGCTGAGCTTGCATTGATTGGTTTCTGAATAGGTTGCTAGCGAGTGAATTGGTAGGCGAAGGTATTAGTGTGTTAAAGGCGGGGAGGCCGCTTCGCATGGTGGATCGGTCTCCCCGCCTGAGGGTAGTTTGTGTTAGTCTTTGCGTTTTTCGAGCTGGCTTTCGATGGCGTCGATAGCCTTGTCGACAGCCTCCTCAAAGGTGTCGGCAACTTTGTTGGCCACCATTTCAGGCTGCTGGGGCATGATCACCTTGATCACGACATCCTTGTTCATCGCCGATTCAGGTTTCACTACCTTGAGCGTTACGTCGAAGTTGGTTATGTTGTCGAAACGGCGGGCCAGGCGGTCAGCTTTCTTGTTGATAAAAGCCGTTAATTTCTCCGAGATGTCGAAGTGGATAGCTTGAATGTGTACTTCCATATCAATTTTGTTTTTGTGCGCGTGGATGCGCGAGTTGATAATTTTGTTTGAGTTCTCGGTACGATATATGTGTGTATATCTGTGTTGTCGTCAGTGAGTTATGCCCTAACAGCTGTTGCACGGCGTTGAGATCGGCCCCGTTGTTGAGCATATCGGTGGCGAATGTGTGTCGCAGCGCGTGAGGGCTCAGCTTCGAGGCGTGCGCGCGGCCCCTGAGCTGCGATTTCACCACCTCGTTCACTATCCGGGGATAAAGCGGGTCGCCGCTCGGCCGCNTGAACAGCCGCTCGGCCTCCCCGATGCCCAGCTCGTCGCGTAGCTCGCGGAAATCGTCGATGGCACGCGCAAGCTCGTCGCCGAAAGGGATGNNTCTTTCTTTATTACGCTTTCCGAGCACTTTTAGTTCGCGCCGCCGAGTGTCGATGTCGNTGTCGCGGAGGCCTATCAGCTCGGCTCGGCGAAGNCCGGTCGTGTATNGCGTCANGAGTATGAGGTGGTTGCGCACCTCGATGNANTCGGTGCCGTCGTATTCCTCGTCGAGAAGATTGTTAATCTCCTCCTCGCGTATCACCGTCGGCAGATTCTCAGCCGGTTTAGGCAGAACCANCTCCGCCGCCGGATTGTCGCTCGCCGCCCCCGTCAGATTCAGATACTTGAAGAACGCCCGCAGCGACTGTATTTTGCGCCTCAGCGTGCGCCGGGAGCAACCCTTCGTCGCGCTCACCGCGATCCATGAGCGAACGTCGCTTTGCGTCACNAGCGAGGGGTCAANNCCTTCGGCGTNGCTCNTCACATGGTCGCGAAACNNGCGCACGTCGCGCCCGTAGGCATCGACCGTCAGCGGCGAATAGTTGAGCTCGGCTCGCAGATATGACAGGAATTTGCTGATGTGCATCTCGATATTTTTCCGAAAAATACGCCAAAAATCCGAAATTTCCAAATAATTGTTAAAATACCTCGCTTTTAAGCGCAAAAAAAGAGTCGCTTAACAAAGCGACTCTTTGAAAGTGGGCGTTGAGGGATTCGAACCCCCGACCCTCTGCTTGTAAGGCAGATGCTCTAAACCAGCTGAGCTAAACGCCCGATTCGACTTTTGTCGGCNCTCGGGGCGGTTGTTTTCCCGATTGCGATGCAAAGGTACATCTTTTTTCCGAATCTGCAAATTTTTTCCGCAATAACTTTCCCCCTCCCCCGAAATTTTCCCCAAATCCCCGCCATGCTCCTCGGCTTTCCCTCTTATTTTTGTCCTCATTATGAGCTATCTATTAGAGCCTGTCCCATAAAATCTGTTAAAGCTGAGGCGGTCAGCCATTGAGCAGAGTTGTTCGTNTGATGANGGAGTGTACTCGACGTACACGACTGAAGAACACGGACGAATATGCCAATGGATGGCCGNGNCGATGGTAATTACCACCTCCCTCTGTCTAACGCTGACATGTTGAAACTTACGGAGCAGCTTCTTCAGCAATATCTCGAACCTTGCGGATTCACTGATTCTCCTGAAGCGATGTTAGACGCTCTTCCATTTTCAGAAGCCCTCGGGCAGCAATCGCCATTGGCCGCCAGTTTTCAAGACATATATTATACCTTCTAATTGTCTTATATTCTGCTTGATGTTCATTCGAGCGCTGAATGAGGATAGCCAGCGCTTTTGTTTGGGGTTAAGGAAAGAATATTGATTCACATAACACTAAAGTGCCGCTGCGCGGAAAATTACCTCCGTTTCGCATATCTCGGGCGCTTTTGAAGCCGTCGCTCGGTCACAATGCGACGGCATTGCTCCCTCCCGTCGCCTCCAAAATCCCTCCGAGATATGCGACCTCAGCGTTAACATATTTTATGGGACAGGCTCTTAGAGCCTGTCCGACAATAAATGTTAAAGACAGGCTCTTACCGTCGCCACCTCGGCGCGATTGACTACAATAGCACGACCGTTTGCTTGATATTCTCCATCACGAACACACTTTGCACGGAGTCGAGCATGGAGAGTTTGCCCAGCCGCTCGGTCACGAACAGTCGGTAAGCCTCCATATCCGGCACCAACACCTTGAGCATATAGTCGAATTCACCCGATACGTTGTAACATTCAGCGACTTCGGGCATCGATTGCACCTCGCGGGCAAATGCCGTGTGTATTTCCGTGTTTATATGGTTGAGGCGCACGTTGCAGAACACGGTGAACCCATGTCCGAGCTTGCCCATGTCGAGTTGCACGGTATATGCTTTGATGACGCCTTCATCTTCAAGGCGGCGCAGTCGCTCGGACACAGGCATTGGCGAGCGATGAATCCGCGACGCCAACTCGCGCACCGAGATGCGCGCGTTGCGTTGGAGTTCACGCAATATGTCTATATCTACAGAGTCGAGTTCGCTTGCAAGTTTCATGCCGTTTTTACATTTGTAAGGTTTACACTGCAAAATTAGCGATTTCAGGAACAAATGTATTGTTTTTGGGTTTAAAAATGAACAAAAACACTAAAATTTAGTGTATTCTTGCGTCAAATGTTTGTTGTGTCTAACTTTGCGGTTGTCAAATGAAATGTAAGATAAGTAAGTATCAAANATTAGTTTATNCAGATTTTCGGCTTGCTNTTGCGNTCTTCGAGTTNACTCNTCGGTCATTATGGGACCCCATANCTCCCTCTTCGCAAAATCAAATCTCACTANTATCAATTCTGAATCTCAATATAAACTAATTTACGATACTTACTTACAATAAAAATCCAAATATATGGCTGACTCAACACCACTCCACTTCGAGACCCTTCAACTCCATGCCGGACAATACGCGGGTGACACTCTCTCAGGAGCTCGCGCCGTGCCTATCTATCAGACTGCCGCATATCTATTCAACAATTCGGCCCATGCTGCCGATCGATTCGCGCTGAAAGACGCGGGCAATATCTACGGGCGCTTGACCAACCCTACTCAGGAAGTGCTTGAGCAGCGCGTCGCCGCGCTCGAAGGGGGCGCCGGAGCATTGGCTGTGGCTTCAGGAGCGGCGGCGGTGACTTATGCTCTTGAGAATGTGCTTGCTCCCGGCGACCATATCGTTGCGGCCGACAACCTCTACGGCGGATCATATAACCTGATCGTTCACACTCTTGCCGCCCGCGGCATTGAATATACGATAGTAAATCTGAACGACGCCGACGCGCTCCGNAAGGCAATCCGGCCTAACACTAAAGTGGTCTACGGCGAGACGTTCGGCAACNCGAATAGCGATGTTACCGATTTCGAGGCCATATCAGCCATCGCTCATGAAAACGGTGCCCTATTTATCGTTGACAACACATTCGCGACGCCTTATCTGATACGCCCGATAGAACATGGCGCCGACGTTGTCGTTCATTCGGCCACCAAGTTCCTCGGCGGCCATGGCACTACTCTCGGCGGCGTGATAGTCGACGGCGGTAAATTTGATTTCCATAAATATGCCGACCGATTCCCTACTATCGGCCACCCCGACCCCAATTACCATGGGGCAGTATTTGCCGACGCCGCGCCGCAAGCTCCCTTTACCACGCGAATCCGCGCTGTCGTGCTCCGCGATGAGGGTGCCTGCATCTCTCCATTCAACGCATTTTTGATTCTTCAAGGCCTCGAAACGCTCTCGCTGCGCGTGGAGCGTCATGTCGACAACGCGCTTAAGGTGGTGAAATTTCTCGCGGCTCACCCTAAAGTGAAATCCGTGAGCCACCCCTCTCTGCCATCCCACCCCGACCATGACCTGTATCAGCGCTATTATCCTAAAGGGGCCGGAAGCATCTTTACCTTCGAGGTAGAGGGAGGCCAGGCGGCTGCATGGAAGTTTATCGATTCACTGAAAATTTTCTCACTGCTCGCCAACGTCGCCGATGCCAAGAGCCTTGTGATCCATCCCGCCTCAACCACCCACTCTCAAATGAATGATGAGGAACTCGCTCAGGCCCATATTTCACCCTCAACGGTGCGCCTCAGCATAGGTCTCGAGCACATCGACGATCTTCTCGCTGACCTTTCGCAGGCTCTCGACAAGGTATAATCATCATCCAAATTACCTGATAATGGATAGTGTCGCGTCATTCTTAGCTTCGGATCATCCGACAGCGTTCTCGTTTGAAATACTGCCCCCTATTCGAGGCAACAGCATCGATAAAACCCTCGAAGGCATAAAACCACTGCTGGAATTCAATCCGGCGTATGTCAATATTACCACCCACCGCACCGAAGTGTCGTATATTCATGTCGGCGGAGGCACTTACCGCGCGTCGTCGGCGCAGAAGCGGCCCGGAACAGTGGCTATCGCGGCCGTGCTGAAGGAGCGTTTCGGTATCAGGCCCGTACCCCACATAATTTGCGGCGACTACAGCCGCCGCGAAATCGAGGACCAGCTCATCGACCTATCTTACCTCGGAATCACCGATGTGCTTGCGCTGCGCGGCGACCGCGAGCGCAACGCCGCGTCGTTCAGCACAAGCCCCGACGGCCATATCCACGCCTCTACGCTTGCCCGGCAGATAGTGGAGTTCAATGACGGAAGGATGGTCGACGGCTCTTGCGGCGCGCCGCTTTCGCGCCCGTTCTCATTTGGCGTCGCGGGCTACCCCGAAAAACATGAAGAGGCCATGAACCTCGAAAGCGACCTTATCAACCTTAAGAACAAGATTGATAACGGAGCTTCGTACATAGTGACTCAGATGTTTTTCGACAACGAGAAATATTTCGGATTCGTTGAGCGTTGCCGTCAGGCGGGTATCGATGTGCCGATAATTCCGGGCATAAAGCCGCTGACCTCCCTGCGCCAGATGTCGCTGCTACCGCGCATATTCCATATCGATNTCCCGACCGAGNTCTCGCGTGAGCTGATGCGCTGCGCGACCGATGATGAAGTGCGCGCCCTCGGAATCGAGTGGGCCACCGAGCAGGCCAAGGAGCTGAAGNGCCACAANGTGCCGAGCATACATTTCTACGCCATGCACGCGACTCGCGGAGTGGCTGAGATAGCGAAAAAAATTTATTAAATTTGCACTCCTGTTTTTATAAGCCGGGTAGGCCATTTTATGGCATACCCCTTTATCGTAACCTGTCATAATACTTGCAATGAGCACGAATATATCGAGCAATCAACCGCAACGCGACTATAGCCGTCTGCGAGACGCCCTGAACAACCGGGTACTCGTTCTCGACGGCTCTATGGGTGTGATGATTCAACTTCAGTCGCTTTCAGAATCGGAATTCAGGGGGGCATTGCTCCAGAACCATACCGCCGAGCTGAAGGGAAATAACGATATATTGTGCCTTACCGCGCCCGAAGTGGTCGCTTCAATCCACAGGCAGTATCTCGAAGCCGGGGCCGACATCATCGAAACCAACACATTCAACGCGACAGTGCTCTCGCAGCGGGAATACGGCACTGAACATCTTGTGGAAGAAATCAACCGTGCAGGCGCCCAACTTGCCCGCGCCGAAGCCGACCGATACTCCACTACCGATCGTCCGCGTTTTGTGGCCGGCTCAATTGGCCCCACAGGATTTGCGGCGTCGCTCTCCTCCGACATTAACGACCAGGGGGCGCGCAGTGTCGACTTCGCTCAGATGAGCGACGCTTTTGAGCAGCAGGCAGGCGCGCTCATTGACGGAGGAGTGGATTTCTTGCTTATCGAGACCATTTTCGACGCGCTCAACGCGAAAGCCGCTATCGCGGGGGCAAGGAGGGCAATGGCAAAGCGCGGGGCGGATGTTCCTATCGCGCTGTCGATTACAGTGTCTGACACGTCGGGCCGCATACTTTCGGGCCATACGCCCGAGGCATTCCTCGCTATAGTGGAGAGCGCTCGCCCTCTCGCGGTGGGATTCAACTGCTCGGCGGGGCCCGCGTCGTTGGCCCCCTACGTAAGCCGCATAGCCTCGATCTCGCCCTTCGCGACCATTTTCTATCCCAACGCGGGATTGCCCGATTCAACAGGCAGCTATGCGGAGACTCCCGAGCGATTCGCGGGCGCGATCGAGCCGCTGCTGGCCAACGGGATGTTGAATATAGTAGGAGGATGCTGCGGCACAACGCCGGCCCATATAGCCGCGCTTAGCCAGCTTGTGGCGCGTCGCCCCGCCCCGCGTAAGCCATGCGAGGGGAAGCGCTCGGCGTGGCTCGCCGGAATAGATGTGTTTCACGACGACCGCGGATTCATCAACATAGGCGAGCGATGTAACGTGGCCGGAAGCCGTAAGTTCCTCAGGCTTATAAAGGAGAAAAACTACGACGAGGCCGTTGCCATAGCGCGTAAACAGGTAGAGGACGGGGCTATGATTCTCGACATAAATATGGACGACGGAATGCTTGACACCCCGGCTGAAATGGAGTATTTCCTACGTCTGCTTACCGCCGACCCCGTCACGGCGTCTGTGCCCTGGATGATAGATTCGTCGGATTTCGACACTATCGCGCGCGCTTTGCAAAATGTGGCCGGACGCGCGATTGTCAACTCTATATCACTCAAACCGGGCGAGGAAACCTTCCTTCAGCAGGCCCGCATGATTCATTCGCTCGGAGCCGCCGTTGTGGTAATGGCATTCGACGAGCGGGGTCAGGCAACAACTTTTGAGCGTAAAATCGAAATCTGCGCCCGAGCCTATCGATTGCTGACCGAGCAGNTCGNTTTNGATCCNCGCNACATCATATTCGACCCCAACGNGCTNACAATAGCCACCNGCATGCCTGAGCACGACCTATATGCCTTGGATTTCATAAGGGCCGTGAAATGGATACGCGAATCCTTGCCCGGAGCGAAAACCAGCGGCGGATTGAGTAATCTTTCATTCGCGTTCAGAGGCAATAACTATATGCGCCAGGCGATGCACGCCGTGTTTCTTTACCACGCTATCGCGGCAGGCTTGACAATGGCGATCATGGACCCGGCCACGAAAGTCACCTACGACTCTATTCCCGCCCAGCTTCTCACGCTGCTTGAGGATGTGGTTTTATGCCGTAGGGATGACGCCACCGACCGTCTTCTCAGGCATGCCCCGGAGTTTACGCCCGATGGCTCCGGAATTGCAGAGACCGCTGCAACCGTGAATACGCAATCGGCGAGCGAACGCCTCGCGGCTGCGCTTGTCAGCGGCAATGACACGTCGCTTGAATCAGATTTGCTCGAAGCCGTTGAGATGTTAGGCTCGGCCAACGCCGTAGTCGAGGGGCCGCTCATGGCCGGAATGGAGCGCGTAGGCGCGCTGTTCGAGTCAGGAAAAATGTTTCTCCCGCAAGTGGTGAAGAGCGCGCGCACGATGCATCGGGCCGTGGAGATACTTCGCCCGCANCTNGAGGCCGGTATGGAAGCCGGGGCCGGTAAGGGGCTTTTCATGCTCGCCACCGTAAAGGGCGATGTGCACGATATAGGCAAGAATATAGCGGCCGTCATACTGCGTTGCAACAATTTTAAGGTTATCGACCTGGGGGTGCAGGTCGACGCGCATACCATTGTTGAGAAGGCGATTGAATATAAGCCTGATTTCATAGGCTTGAGCGGACTGATTTCCCCTTCGCTCAACGAAATGGTCAATGTGGCCGAGGCATTGTGCGCCGCGGGTATATCTGTGCCGTTGTTTGTGGGCGGAGCCGCGACTTCCGACGCGCACACAGCTCTGCGTATAGCCCCCGCATACGGCGATGGGGTAGTGGTAAGAGTTGGCGATGCTTCGCAAAATCCGGTGATCGCGTCGCGCTTTCTCGCTGATTTCACGCGGGAGGCGACCCGTATACGCGCATTGCAGCGGAAAATATGCCTTGAACATCAAGCAGCCGAGTCAGAGACGTATTTATCGGATACGGAACAGCTGTCTAATCACACTCCGCTGTGGGATGAGACTCAGATTACCGTTCCTTCGTTCACCGGGGTGAAAACGGTTGAGGTCCCGGTCGGGGAGGTGCGCGAATTCATCAACTGGATATCTTTCAATAATTGCTGGAAAGTGCGTCGAGGCTCCGAGGAGGCGGCAGAGCTGCGAAGAGATGCCGACGCTATGCTTGACGAAATGGAGGCTAAGGGAGCGAAAATGCTTTGTCGGGTAGGGTTTTTTAGGGCATGGCCCGAAGGANACGGCCTAAATGTGGAAGGCGTCTATATTCCTACACCTCGCCAGAAGCCTTCGCCGACGCGCGGCGAACGCATAGCGTTATGCGATTTCGTCGCGCCGCGCTCTTATGGCGATCATGTCGGGTGTTTTGTGGTATCAATAGGAGAGAAGATACGGGCTATGTTAGACGCGAGCACATGTGAGGCCGACAGCTATCGACATCTGCTGTTGCAGTCGGTAAGCGACCGACTGGCCGAGGCCGCATCGGAGTGGCTGCACTACAATGCGCGCGCTTCGCTGTGGGGCTACGCTCCCGATGAGCCGCTTGACGCGACTGCCATAAGGCAAGGGAGATACCGTGGCATACGCCCGGCGATAGGCTATCCGTCGTTGCCCGACCAGATGACCATGCACTCGCTCGCGCAACTCGTCAACCCTTCGGAAATCGGAGTGAAAGTTACCGAGAACGGCGCGCTTGTCCCCTCATCGTCGGTCGCCGGATTTTACTTCGCGTCGCCCATGTCGCGCTATTTTATTCTCTGAATAACGCGGCCGAGCCGTTCATCGACTATATGTTATTTTTTCTTCGGCGCAGAGAGGATGGCGCGGAGCTGGGCGGGATCGGAGAGCACTTTCATCGCGCTGGCTACTGCCGGGTCGGAGCGAAGCGAATAAGCAACCGTGCCGGGGGTAAAGTAGTAGCGCTTAATGATTTCGGTAGCGAGATAATCTGAAATCTTAGCCCGGTTGGTGTCAAGGTCTTTGTTGAGGTCGTGCTTGAGCGACACTTTAAGCGCGTCGATTTGCGAGCGCACGCTGTCGTTCATGTATCCCTCGTCGTTAGCTGCTTTTTCGAGCTGCTCGATAATGAATTCGCATACCTTGTCGTACTCGAATTTATCGGGGTCGATCGACTGCTTGAATTCCTCGTAAGTGGCGTCGTCGATAGTGAACTCCTCAGGCGCCGGAATCGAGGGATGAGAAGCGGCATATTTAGTCGCGTAGTTGAAGTCCCAGCGGTCGCGCACAATGTTGTAGACGAGACGATTTGCCTCGGGGTACTCGATTTTTATGTCGGGGGTGATACCGCCGCCGTCGCGCACCTCGCGCCCGGCTTTGGTGTAAAACACGTTGGTGAGCGAGTCGGCGATATAGGTAGGGCGACCGTCCTCGTCGCGGTGAGCGTAGTCAATCGCCTGGATAAGGCGGCCGCTCGGTATGTAATACTTGGCGATAGTGAGTTTAAGCAAGCCGTTGGCCGGAAGCGAGTGGGTGGATTGCACGAGCCCCTTGCCGTAGGAGCGGTCGCCGATAATCACGGCCCTGTCGAGATCTTGAAGAGCCCCGGCGGTGATTTCGGCCGCTGACGCGGTGCCGTCGTCGATCAGCACGGCGAGGGGGATGTCGGCGGCGATAGGTTTCTTCGAGGTCTTGTAGATGCGCTCGTTGGTGAGATTACGGCCTCGGGTGCGAAGCACCTCGGTGCCTTTCGGAACAAACATCCCGACTATCTCAACGGCGCTCTCCAGGAGGCCGCCGCCGTTGCCGCGGAGGTCGAGCACGATACCTTTTGTGCGCTCGTCGGCGAGAAGCTCGGTGAGAGCCTTGCGCACCTCGGGAGCCGACTTCTCGTTGAATGTGCTGAGCATGATGTAGCCCACGGAGTCGCGCACCACGCCATAGTAGGGGAGGGTCTGCACGTCGATTTTCGCGCGGGTGATGTCAAACGACAGTATCGAGTCTTGAACGTAGGGGCGCTTCACGGTCATAGTGAAAGTGGTGCCCGCCTGGCCGCGCAGACGGTTGCGCACCTTGTCGGAGCCTATCGACGTCACCGTGTCGCCGTCGATCGTGAGAATCACGTCGCCGGCCTTCAGACCAGCCTTAGCGGCGGGGGTGCCTATCTGAGGCTCTGAAATTACGGTTTCGCCCGAAGGAATCTGGTGGATATAGGCGCCTATGCCGCCGAATTCGCCGGTGGAGATGGTCAAGAAATCCTCCTGCTCGCTTTCGGGGATATAGACGGTGTAGGGGTCGATCTCGCGGAGCATGGCGTTGATGGCCGTATTGATCGACTTCTCGGCGTTGATCGTGTCGACGTAGGTAGTCTGCAGTATTTTATAAATCGAGTTGAACACGTCGAGATTACGGCTTATCTCCTGTTTGGGGCTATTTGTGGCCGAGCTGACGGAGATGACGCAGGCGGCTAAAACCGCGGCGGCAGGGAATATATGGCGCATTTTTATAATGAATTTACTTGAATGATTGTGAAATTGTAGCTTGAATTGTTTAGTATTGTCTCGTTAATCTTCTTCGATTGAGTATTGGATCGCGCGGTTGACGAGGTCGAGAAACGGCTTGGTGGTGCGCAGGTCGTCGGCGATACGCTTTACCAATGCCGGGCGTAACATGTATTTGAGGCCCACTTGGCTGACAAGGCAGAAGTTTTTAAGCAGAAACCAGTGGCTGAACGGCTGGTCGGCGGGGAAGTCGCGCGGGCAGCGCTTCAGCGACATGTCGGTGTCGATCGCGAACCCCCGGGCATGGCGCACCGCCTCGTCAAAGGTCTCGCCCTTGTCGGCTTCAATATCCTCGCGGAGAATACGAAGCACCTTGGGGTCGCAGCAATAGTCGCCCGCGGCAAGAATACATCCCGACTCAAACCCTTCATCCGCCGGGCCTATCTGCACATAATATCCGGCAAACGGCGACTTCTTGCCGCCGGGCGATATGAATGTGCCGAAATGGGTTTTATATGGAGCCTTGTTTTTTGAAAAGCGCGTGTCGCGGTATATGCGGTAGGTGCAGTCGGCGAGCGAGAGCGGCCCGATCGACGGGTCGAACGCCCTGATCGCCTCTATCAGCTCTGTCACGAAGCGGTCGAAGCGCGCCTTGCACTCCAAGTATTCATCCTTATGAGCGTTGAACCACACTCGATTGTTGTTCTGCTCAAGGTTTCTGAGAAATTCAACGATTTGTTTCATCTTCAAAGGGGAGTTACCGTATAAATAAAGTAACCTTCAAAGTTAACGAATATTTCGCAATCTTCGTTCAAGAGCGGAAAAAAAAGTTCGGAAGCCGGGGCGCGAGAGTGGCGCCGTGGGCTTCCGAACGTGTGTTGAAATGATTCGCGGATGAGAATCCTTAGTCGATCTGGGTCAAGTAAACGGTGAATGAGCGGCCATTGCTGTTGGTCATTGTGCCCTGGAGAGTGTCGCCATACTTAGTGCACTCCCAGGTGCCGGTCTGGCGGCCGTTGTTGTCGGTTTCCGACAGGTAGAGCGTATCGTCGCTGACATAGCCTTCGAGGTCGAGCGAGCCGTATCCTCCGTTGCCATAATAGTATGAGCCTGAGATGGTGCGGTCGTCGGCGTGGGTCAACCTGACGGTAATGTCAATTGTGCCGTTGAGATAGCCCGAATAGGTGCCGAGAAATACTTCGGCGGGGCTGTATGCCTCTTCCACCGCAACCTCTTCGGTATATTCATCGTCGAANTTTATAGCNNTNTTGCCNTCTCTGTNTNTGGTGAAAATNNGCGATAAAACGACTCCGATAACCACAACAGCGGCGGCGATCATCACCCAAAGCAGTGTTTTGGACGACTTGCCGACAAAACCCTCCGATCCATCGCGGGGAAGCATCATGGTAGGCGCGGCGATGTTGTCGCCTGAGGCCGACCAAGGCTGCGCCACGGGTATGGCTTGAACTGGACGCGGCTGACCGGTTCCCTCGCAGTAGGGGCAATGATGGGCCGAGGCCGGGATGAGATGAAAACAGCGGGGGCACTGCTTCATCGATTTCAGATGTATCGTAGGCATGGCTTTAGTCCTCCATGGTTGTCGCGCGGAATATGTCGCCAAGATCGCGCAGGTTATTGCCAACGATAGCTTTCACGCGGAGGAGTTCGCCGAGCACGTGGCCGATGAAAATCAGGAAATAGCCGATAACCGCGCCAATGCCCGCAATCAGGATAGGCATAAGGAGGCCCGCCAAAATGAATTCTGCGATATCAGAGAAAGGCCAGGTGAGAATCTGCAATATGAAACTCATCGCGCCTACAAGACCCATAACAGCAAAGATAAGGAGGCCCCAGAATTCAAAGCCGGCCTGAAGATAGTGGGCATAGACGGGGATTGCCACGATAGCATCGCCGCGGCGCACATCTTTGTCGAGCTGACGGGCGCGTTTGAGCCAGAACATGAAGGCGTAGACCGAGAGGCAAAGCAGCGCCAACACGAGTATGATTTCCTCAATCGTCCATACGACTGCCTTCCAGCCCTCGATATATCCGACGAGGTTGCCGGCGGCATTCTTTCCTTCGCTAAACATGTAGTAGATCAAAAAGAGAGGCACCAACGCCGATAAGACTCCGTTGATAATGTAAAGCCAGGTCATCGGTTTTTTGAGAAACGAGCTGTTGTCAATCGAATGAAGCACAGCATTGAGAGGCTTGAGAATTGTGTCAAAAAAAGCCATAATGAGATGTGAAAGGTTAAATTGGTTAATAAATAGTTACTGTATTTTCGCAAATCTACAAAAAAAATCGCTTTTATCAATCATTTAAGCGCATTTTGACTGCAATAAAGCGCGCTAAAACAGCGAAACCGACCCTTAATGGAGCCGGCTTCGCGATGAGTCGATATTATCATTAAAGACGAGCCTTGATAGCTTCGGTCTCTTTCTCGTAGCCGGGCTTGGCAAGGAGGGCAAACATGTTTTTCTTGTAAGCCTCAACGCCGGGCTGGTTGAAAGGATTGACATCGAGGATGTAGCCGCTGATGCCGCACGCTTTCTCGAAGAAGTAGATCATCTGGCCGAGGTAGCGCTCGGTAAGAGCGGGGATGGTGATCAGGATATTGGGCACGCCGCCGTCGACATGNGCGATGCGGGTACCGAGCTCTGCCATCTTGTTGACTTCGTCGNCGCGCNTGCCGGCAATGTNGTTAAGGCCGTCGANATTGGCCTCGTCGGAGGGTATNACGACGTTGTGGCGCTGATTCTTGACCGAGATCACGGTCTCGAAGATGGTGCGCTCGCCGTCCTGAATCCATTGGCCCATGGAGTGGAGGTCGGTAGAGAAGTCGACCGACGCGGGGAAGATACCTTTTTTGTCTTTACCTTCCGACTCGCCGTAGAGCTGTTTCCACCATTCTCCGAAGTAGTGGAGCTTGGGATTGTAGTTGACGAGGATTTCGATTTTCTTACCCGCGCGGTAAAGGGCGTTGCGGGTTTCGGCATAGAGATACGCGGGATTCTCGCAGTCGGCGTTTTTGGTGGCTTTCTCCATTTCCACGGCTCCGTTGACGAGCGCCTGAATGTCGAAGCCGGCCACGGCGATCGGGAGAAGGCCTACGGGGGTGAGCACCGAGAAGCGGCCACCCACGTTGTCTTCGATGACAAACGTCTTGTAGCCCTCTTCGGTAGCGAGCTGGCGGAGAGCGCCTTTCTTGGCGTCGGTGATAGCCACGATGAGCTTAGAGGCTTCCTCTTTGCCTGCCTGCTTCTCAAGCATCTCCTTGAGCATGCGGAACGCGATGGCGGGCTCGGTGGTGGTGCCTGATTTAGAGATCACGATGATGCCGAAGCGCTTGCCGTCGAGCAGGTTCATAAGCTCGCTGAGATAGTCTTCGCCGATATTCTGGCCCGCGAAGAGCACTTTGCAGCCATTGTCGTCGCGGTAAGCGCCGAACGAATCGCTGAGAGCCTCAATCACAGCCTTGGCGCCGAGATATGATCCGCCGATACCGATAGCCACCACGTAGTCGCATTTGGCGCGGAGATCGTCGGCAACGCCCTGAAGCTCAGAGATGAACGACTGCGAGATGCCTGAAGGGAGGTTTACCCAGCNGAGGNAGTCGTTGNNNAGGCNGGTGCCNTTATGAAGTTTTTCGANAGCTGAAGTCGCTGCCTGATCGANTGCTTTGATGTCGGCCTNGGAGNTAGTTCCGAGGGTGTCTTTTACGTTGACTTTGAGTGTTTCCATGATGTTATCTTTAATTTGAGAGATTTAAATTTGTTGTCAGCCCTTGATCTCGGCGAGGCGGGCAAGGTATTTGCCGATGATGTCAAACTCGAGATTTACGCGCGAGCCTACCTTTATGTCGCCGAAGTTGGTGTGCTCAAAGGTGTAGGGTATGATGGCCACCCTGAAAGAGTCGATTTCAGAATCGCACACCGTCAGCGACACGCCGTTGACGGTGACCGATCCCTTCTCTACCGTCATGTAGCCTTTGGCTGCCAACTCAGGGCTTACGGCATATTTAAACTTGAAGTAGCGGCTTCCCTCTACCTCCTCAATGTCGACGCACTCGGCGGTGCAATCAACATGGCCCTGGACAATGTGGCCGTCGAGACGTCCGTTCATGAGCATCGAGCGCTCGAGATTGACGCGGTCGCCCGGCTTGAGAAGCCCTAAGTTGGAGCGGTCGAGGGTCTCCTGAATAGCCGTCACCACGTATGTGCCGTCGGGAGATATTTCCACTACCGTCAGGCACACGCCATTGTGCGCGACCGACTGGTCGATGCGTAGCTCGTCGGTAAAAGAGCAGCCGACGCGAAGATTCACGTTGCCGCCATCGACTTTTTCCACGGCCACAACTTTTGCGGCCTCTTCAACTATTCCTGAGAACATAGCGTTGACTTCTGATTATTCCTCGTCTTCCTTCATGTTGTGGAACACGTTCTGCACGTCTTCGTCCTCTTCGAGTTTCTCAAGGAGCTTGTCGATAGCGACGCGGTCTTCGGCCGAAACCTCTTTGAGGTCGTTGGGGATGCGCTCGAATTCAGAGCTGATGATTTCAAATCCGTTGGATTCGAGGTAGTTCTGGATGTTGGNNTNNTCCTCAAANGCNCCGTANAGCACGATCTGCTCGTTGCCTTCCTCGTCCTCGTCGTGGCACGANNTCGTCNACGCCGTAGTCGATGAGNTCNAGNTCGAGGTCNTCGAGGNTCAACGCCNTCNTTGGGCTTGATCTTGAANACNNANTTGTGGTCGAANAGGAANGTNAGCGAGCCCTGNGTGCCGAGCGAGCCGCCAAACTTGTTGAAATATGAGCGCACGTTGGCCACTGTGCGGGTATTGTTGTCGGTAGCGGCCTCGACGAAGATCGCGATGCCGTGGGGGCCGTATCCTTCGTAAGAGATTTCCTTATAATCGCCGGCATCCTTGTCGGTAGCTTTCTTGATGGCGCGCTCTACGGTGTCTTTGGGCATATTGGCGGCCTTGGCGTTCTGCATAAGAGCGCGGAGGCGCGGGTTGGTATCGGGATCGGGACCGCCTGCTTTAGCGGCGATTGTGATTTCTTTACCAATGCGGGTAAATGTACGCGACATGTTACCCCAGCGTTTCAGTTTTCTTGCTTTGCGGTATTCAAATGCTCTTCCCATTGTATAGAAAAGTTTGGTTACAATTATTCAATTTTTCGCGAATTTAGCGAAAATCCGCGAAACCCGAAAGCAAAAGTTGAAGTAAAAGTTAAGGTTTAGACACAAAAAAATCGCAACGACGACTGTTGACTCGGTTGCGATTTTTTTGTGGCAGGGCCTTAGCTGACCTGATGAAGAGTCGCGCTCAGAGCGCGATTTTCCTGGAGATTACCCCGTCGGCGCTCTGGAGGGTCACTATATACAGCCCCTTGAGATTAGTGGCGAGGCTCCCCGACGCGCTGTCGATAGGGCGTTCGACTATTTTCTCCCCTACGATGTTGTATACCGAGATGGTGCCGGGATACTTCGCGTTGCTGTACTTTATGCTGCCTGACTCTACGGTTATCTCAGAGTCGGTATCGTCAGTGACGATGCAGCCTNTCCCCGCGCTATTACTCGCGCTGNGATTCCACCCCGCTACGGAATGTACCTNATTGGGNGTGTCGGCGAATACGGTCACATTTTCCCNCGCTTTNCCTTTGGCGAATACCCTTACCGACGAGGCCCATGTGTCGTTGACAAAGAGGTCGATGACCGAGTGGTCGAAGAACACGTTGAGCTTCACTTTCTCCCCTTTCGCGAGTTGCTTGGGCAGAGGGCTGTGGTAGAAGCCGTCGAATCGGCCGGCATCGTTGACGAGACGGTCCGCGCCGCGGGCGTCGACCACGATCTCATTTGATGAGCCGTCGTAGTAAACCTTGATCGACGAGGCCCCGTCGTCGATAAGCGTGAAACCGCATTGGCCTGAGCCGACTGTAAACTCGCCGACAAGCTCAACCGCGCGGCCTGCCACGCCCTCAATCGTCATACTGCCGTTGAGCGCGAAGCCGGTTTTGGAGAAGCCTTCAGCGGAGCGCATAGCCGTCAATCCTGAGTAGGGTTTCTGACAGAGGTTGCCTTCGCTGTCGAGCGTCCATTCTCTTGGAAGCGAATAAGTGTGGGCGTAGCCGAGCTGATAATTGTCGGCTGAGGGGAGTTTGTCGGGCACAATGCCGAGAGCTATGGTTTTGCCGTCGTGCTGGCAGATAGTGGGGGAGAGCAGCCCGAAGCCGTCTTTGGCGAATCCGGGCAGTTCGATAGTGGTTGGCGCCGACTTGTCGGGGCTGAAAGTGCCGTCGGCGTTTATGTTGCCTACCCAATAGAGCGCGGCCACGCCGTTGGCAGTGTTTTGGGGAGTGACGGTAAAGAGCCATTTATCGCCCATTTTGGTTATGTTGGGCATTTCCCAGAATGTGCCGCAGGTGGCGACGTTAGAGCCTGAGAAGAAAATCTTGCCGTCGTTGCTCCAGCTTTTGGTCGAGGGGTTGTAGGCGTGGAGTGTAGTGGCGCCGTTGCCCCCCTTGCTCGTGCCTACGATGATATACGCGCCGTTGTCGGAGCGGAAGAAGTAGGGGTTGCGGAAGTCGTCTGACAAGCCGCCGGGACGGCCGTTGATAATCGGTGACTCTGACTTCACCCACGCCACCAAGTCGTCGTCGGCGGGCGTGGCCTGAGCTATCACGGCTTTGGCGTAGTCCACGCCGGTATAGATAATGGAGGGCCTTCCCTGAGTTAGCTCATCGTCGCTGAATACGCACCCCGACCAGCATCCCTTGATGTCGAAAGGAGCGCCCGGAGCTATCGCGATACGCTCCTCGGTCCAGTCGTAGAGGTTTTCGCTGTAGATATGCCCCCAGTGAAGGCGCGACATGAAGGGGCCGTTGGCGTTTTTCTGGAAAAAGAGGTGGTAGCGGCCGTTGTGGTAGGTCATGCCGTGGGTTTCGTTGGTCCAGTTAGCGCCGGGCATGCCGTGGAATGCGGGGCGCATCGGGTCGTCGGCGAAACGCGAGGCGGGGATCGAAAGGTCGGTGTCGCCGCCGGGAGTCCATGAGGCGATCACGTCGGGAGCGATAGCCTCATCCCATACGGTGATGTCGTCGATCGCTCCGTTGAATGATGTGAGGCAGAATGGGCCCGCAAGCCGCTCGTTGAAGCTTCGTCCTATTCTCATGGTCGAGTTAGCGACTGTAAGGGCGCCATTGGCCTTTGATGAGGCGACGGGGGCCCCGTTGTTGTAAAGCGTCGCTGTACGGGCTTCGGTGTCGACGACGGCTGTGAGATTGACCCACTCGTAGCGATTGAGGGGCGCGTCGACCTTCAATTCGAGAGGCCACCCCCCGACGTAGGTTTTAAACGAATACTTTCCGTCGAAGCCAACAAAAAAGCCGAATCCGGTCTTCGCGTTGTCATCAAGGCAAGAGGCTACGGGTATCTGCTCAGAGGTGTTGACGTCGATTTCCACTATCGGGTATGTTTCAATCGAGAACCATACCGAGGCGGTCATTTTCTTAGATCCGGCGGGTATGATCTCGCCGACCTTAGCGTCGACGTAGGTAGAATAACCGTCGAAACGCAAGGCTTTGCCGTTGGCTCCGGCGACATTCTCGGCCGGATGCGCGCTTTTAATGTCAAACGAAGCGCCGGAGACGGTTTCGGTGATTTTCTCTCCGCTGTTTTCCATGGGGAAGCGCGCGACTTCGCGGGCTTGCGACGACAGGGCGGCCGATGCGGCCACTGCTATCATACCCAGATTTCTCGTTATCGGTAATAATTTCATCGGTTAACTTGTTGATTAGGCTGCTGCCTCCGACTTCATTTCGGATTAAGCTGTCGGACAGGCGCGTTTTTTCGTTTCAGAGAATGGTATAGTCTCTATATTAACGATTTATTGAGGATTTTATTTTAATAAAAAAAAAGTGTATCGCGCGCAGATAGTATAGATTATGAAATCTGGCACGACACACTTTCATAATTCTGAGATAGAATCGTCAGTTAACCCAAAAACAATCTTTTTTTAAGTATGCTTCACTGATTTTTACAGCCACATATCACTTACGCCTGGCCGCTTAAATCGTGAAACATACTTAATAGAACCATAAAAAAACCTATATTATCTAATCTTATCTTATTTTTCTTTCTTACTTACTGCGACGATTATTTCAGATAGTTGAGGATATTGGCGGTAAGCTGCTCAACATTGTGCTGGTAGGGATTCGCGCCGGAGTTCTGATTCCACTCGTAGGCCGCAAGCCCGTTGGCGATGCAACGGCCATGGTCGGCGTTGGCGAAGAATTCCACGAGACCTGCCACACAGTGGTCGCGCACATGGCCCCAAGTGGCAAGCACGAGAGAGTTGGTGGTGACTTCAAAGTTCTTGATCACGTCGGGTTGGCTGCCGCGGCCATAGATGTTGCAGTCCCACATGCAGTTGTGGTCTTCGCGCTGACCCGGGCCGATGAGGGGGAGGGTATTGTAGCCGTAGCCGTTGGGATCCTCGAGGGTGAGGCCTTTGAAGATAGCGTGAGAGGTGCGGTCGTAGAAGCCCTGGTCAGAGCCGTTGCGGAAGTCCCAACCGAGATAGGGGTTGATTACCCACACGTCGTCGCCGCTGCCACCCTCGCCGTTGCCGAATACGGTGGGAGCCATGTTGTCGGGCACGATGCCGAGGGGCACGGTGAGCTGAGTGGCCATGTTGGCGAGATAGAGGCTACCGCCGTTGGCAGAGTACTCTCTGAGGGCCGCGATGGTAGCGTCGTTAGATACCTCAGCGGGGAGGTTTTCCCATCCGAAGGGCAAACCTACGCGGTCGATTTCGATCCAAATCACGGGATAGAAGTCGGTGTCGAGCGAAGCGATCTGAGAGGGCTGGATGAACTCGGCGTCGGGCTGAGAAGCAAACCAGGTCGCGGCGGCGCGCTCATCGTCGTCGGGGAGCGAAGCCACGTCGGGGGCGAGCAGAAGGTAAGCCATCTTAACGCCTTCGAGCTGGTCGGGGGTTTTGGCATGGACCGAAACGCCCTCCGACACATATCCGCCTTCGTACATCACTTTTACGGTATAGAGATATTCCTGAGCGAGCGAGAGGCCCTTGAGGGTGAATTGGGTCTGACGGCCGGGGAGGGTTATCGCGGAGTTGTTGTCGCCGTTGACGAGAATCTTCACACCAGTGATATCCTGATCGGCGGGGAGCGTCCATGAAAGGTTTACCTTGCGCCCTACAACCTCGGCTGTGAGGTCAGACGCCTTCTGGAGATTGGGGAGCTTGGGAGTTTCGGTCGGCTCAAAGTCGGAGCAAGCGCCGAGGATGCAGCATAGAAGCATCGCGAGCATCCCGATGGTATATGAAGTTAATTTTTTCATTTTTTTTCTTGAGTGATTTAATGATTACTTATATAAGTCACCTGCGTTGTCAACCTGGTTGACAGGTATCGGGAAGTAGATTTCGTTGGCAGTGAGGTTCGCGCCCTGATAGTAGGTGCGGATTTTGCCTTCCGACGCGTAGTAGTCGTTGATAGTCTCGACCACGTTGCCCCAGCGCACGAGGTCAAACCAGCGGAGACCTTCCATAGCGAGCTCAAGGCGGCGTTCCATGCGCACGGCTTTGCGGGCGTAATCCTGATTCCAGCCTGTCGCGGGATAATTCTCAACCGAGTAGTTGGCGAGCATAGGATTGCAGTCGACGGGAGTGTAAGAGGGGTCAACCGAGCGGGCAGCCTTGTCGCGGATCTGGTTGATAAGGCCGCGTGCTTCGTCGAGATTCTTGTTTTGCTCGATAAGAGCCTCGGCTTTCATCAGCATCACGTCGGCGTAGCGGATGAGGAGGCAGTNGAGCGACGATGCGCCNCAGGGCACGATACCGGGTTTCACGAAGGGCGATNCGGGTGCGGGATANGGCTTTTTGCCTGAGTACTGACCGTAAAGCTCAAGGTTGCGGCACCATCTTTCGTTATACTGGTGAGAGCGCCAGGGCATGCCTATACGGCCGAGGGTGAAGTCGAGGCGGGGATCGACGTTGCCTTCATAGTCGGCTTTGTCGACGTTCTCGTTGTTGTACGATCCGTCGAGATAGGGAAGGCCGTTGGCATCGGTGCGGAATGCGTTGACGAGGTTCTGCGAAGCGAGATAGAAGTCGTCGCCGTTGCCGTAGAGGTTGCCTTCCGACCATGTGCAGTTAAGACAGTTGCAGAAGTTGAACTGGTCGGGAGAGTTGGCTGATGAGAACTGGATAGCGAGCACCGATTCGTACTGGTTGTTGAACTCAGGCTTCGACATGTCGAGGAAGTTGGGGTAGAGCTCATACTGGCCGCTTGAAATCACGTAGCCGGCGTATTTTTCGGCCTCGGCCCAGTCAGAGGTGAAGAGATCGACGCGGGCGAGGAGCGCGGCGGCGACGTATTTGTTGAAGCGTCCGGGATCAACCTGGCTTGCGGGGAGAAGCTCGTAGCTGTCGCGGAGGTCCTGCTTGATGAAGTCTACGATCTGGTCGCGGGTGTACTGCGAGGCTGAACATTCGCTCGGGTCGGTCACGGTCTCGTCGAAATAGGGGAATTTCTCGAAGATACGGAACATATCGAAATAATAGTAAGCGCGGAGGGTCTTCATCTCGGCGATAAACGAGCCTTTGTTCTCGGCTGAGATGCTGCCTGAGTTGGCGATACCCTTGATAGCGGCGTTGCAACGGCTTATAGAGTAGTAGTTGTTGCGCCATTTGAAGTTGGCCACGTCATTGTCGCTCTGCACGTTGCCTACTTCGAGCTGGTGGATGTAGCCTTCCATTGTCACGCCGTCTCCGCCTTTGAGGGCGTCGTCTGAGCGTACGTCAAATACCCAGTTGTTGATCGGGCCGGCAAACGACTCGTTGTTGCCGAAGTAGTGGCAGAGAAGAGTCGCGTAAGCGGAGGTCATGAGGTCTACAGCCTCCTTGTCGCCGATCTGGTCGTCGGTGAACGAGCCCTGCGGCTTGGTGTCAAGCAAGTCGTCGCATGAAGTCGCGGCGAAAGTCATTGAGGCCATTGCAGCGACGCATATCGCGTTCTTTATGATGTTTTTAAGATTTTTCATTGTATGAATTTGTAATGATTACTAATTCCGTTGGCTTAGAATTGAAGGTTTACACCGATAGTGAATGTGCGGGGGCGGGGATATGCGCCGTTATCGATGTGCGCGCCATACTCGCCGGGGAGGATTTCGGGGTCGAGGCCGGTGTACTTGGTGATAGTGAACACGTTCTCTACCTGCCCGTAGACGTCGATATTCGATGCGCCGATTTTACCGATAAGATTCTTGGGCAGCATATACGACAGCTTGAGATATTTCATCTTCATGTACGATCCGTTCTCGACGTAGTAAGAAGAGAAGCGCGACTCGTTGTTGTCGTCGGTGAGCGAGAGAGCGGGGATGTCGGTGTTGGTGTTGTCGGGAGTCCATGCTTTGAGGATGTCAACGCCGCGGTTGGTGGCGAGGTTGCCATAGTTCATTGAGAGGAGCTGACGTTTCATGTGGTTCTGGATGTCGAAGCCGAAGTCGCCTGCGAAGAACATATCGAGCGAGAAGGCTTTGTATTTGAATCCGAGATTGATACCCATTGACAGATCGGGGTTGGGGTCGCCGATGATGCAGCGGTCGTTATCGTCGATGACGCCGTTGCCGTCGAGGTCGCGGTAGATAAGGCGGCCGGGGGCTGCGCCGTTCTGAGCGGCGTGGTTGGCAACCTGCTCAGCGTTCTGGAAGATGCCGTCGCACACGTAGCCGTAGTAGACGCCCATAGGCTGGCCGGGGATGAGGCGCTGGTCGCCGCCGATGAATTTCTGGCGAGAGTTGAGGGTGACGAGCTTGTTCTTGTATTGCGAGAGGTTGATAGAACCGTTCCATGAGAATTCGCCGTATTGCGGGCTGCGGTAAGCTACCGTGACTTCCCAACCGGTATTCTTCATGTCGCCGGTGTTGAGCCAGATAGCAGCGTTTTCACCTGCTACGTCGAGGGCCGGCGGAATGGTGAGCATGTCTTTGGTTTTCTTGACGTAGTAGTCGGCGCTAAGGTTGAGCGATCCGTTGAAGAATGAGAAGTCAACGCCGATATTGTTCTGATATGTGGTTTCCCATTTGAGCTTGGGGTTGCCTGTGCTTGCCAGTGTGATACCGGGAGTGGTCAGCGAGTTGGTGCCGCTAAGGTCGTACGCGCCGTTGCCGGTGTTGAAGATGTAGGTAGAGTAGGCAGGATAGAGCGAGGGGATATTGGCGTTACCGTTCTGGCCCCAAGAGTAGCGGATCTTCATGTCGTTGAGAATCTCGTTTTTCGGGAAGAAAGCTTCCTGAGTAGGACGCCAAGCGAGAGAGAATGCGGGGAACACGCCGGCGCGGTAGCCTTTGGCGAAGCGAGAGTTCTCGTCGCGGCGTATTGTGAACGAAGCGAGGTAGCGGTCGTCGTAGTTGTAGTCGGCTTTGCCGAAGAGCGAGAATACCGCCCACTGGGTTTTGCCGCCGCCGTTGTTGCGGGTGCCTGTGCCTGAACCGATCTGCATGAAGTCGGCATCCTCAAACGCATAGCCTTCGCGCGAAGCTGAGAGGTCGCGGAATGTGTAGCCGATAGCCTCGGTGCCTAAGAGCACGGTAAGATGATGCTTTTCGGCGAATGTCTTATTGTAGTTGGCGGTGTTGGTCCAAGTCCAGGTATCGCCCTGACCGTAGACGCTCGACATGCTGTTGACGTCGCCGGGGTTAACGGCGCGGCCGAGGGTATTGTTGAAGTACTGGCTGTGCTCGATACCGATGTTGGTTTTCAGCGAGAGGCCTTCGATAGGTTTAACTTCGAGGTAGGCGTTGCCGAGGATGCGCCAAGAGGCGAAGTCGTTGTCTTTGGCGTTGGCGATGAGCTGCACGGGGTTGCCGAGGTCAGAGCCGATAAGGCCGAGAGGGAGAGTCCAGTCGCCGTTGAGGCCGCGAACGGGAAGCGCGGGATGCTGGCTCATAGCTGTGAAGGGGATACCGCGGTCACCTGCCACGTCGACGCCGCGGTTGGTCCAGCGGGCCACTAACAAGTTCTCGCCTACGGTGATGTATTTGTTGAAGTCGTAGCGAGAGTTCACGCGGGCTGAGTAACGCTCGTAGAATGTGTCGTTGATGTTACCGTTCTGGTTGATGTAGTTAAGAGAGAGCATCACTGAGCCTTTCTCGGTATTGTTGGAGATAGAAGCTGTCAGGTTGTTGGTCCATGCTGTGCGGTAAATCTGATCCTGCCAGTCGGTGTCGGTGGTAGGGTAGTTGGGGTTACCGTCGACGTATTGCTGGAGCACGGGAGTCGGGCCTGAGCCGTAAAGCACGTGAGAGGGAGCGATGTTGGAGTTGGCCGAAGCGGTCCAGTAAGCTTCGCCCCACTGCTGCGCGTTGAGCATTTTGTAGCGCTTGGCCACGGTCTGCGCGCTGGCAGCGTAATTCACGTTGATAGTCATNCGGTCGCCNTTGCNCTGCTTGGTGGTGATGATCACAACGCCGTTGGCAGCGCGCGAACCGTAGATAGAAGCCGAAGCGGCGTCCTTCAATACCTGCATCGACTCGATGTCGGAGGGGTTGATGCAGTTAATGTTATCTGTGGGCACTCCGTCAATAATATAGAGAGGGTCGTTGCTTGAGTTGGCGGTCGACATACCGCGGACGCGTATAGAGCCTGTACCGCCGGGAGCGGCGTCGGGGATAACGTTCACGCCGGGGAGCTTGCCTGCCATTGAGTTCATGNTGTNGCCTGAGTTTTCGCTCAAAGGCTCTNTCATGTTCATGACGGCNACAGCGCCTGTAAGGTCNGCCTTACGNNCGGTCTGATAACCGACTACNACCACTTCGTCNAGAAGTTCTGAGTCTNCGTCGAGAGCGATAGTCATTTCATTCTCGGCTTTTACTGTCTTAGCCTTATAACCTACATAAGTTACTGTAAGGTTTGAACCATCGGGAACCGTGATGACGAAATTTCCGTCGATGTCGGTGGCGACTCCGGCCGTCCCTTTCAAGTCGGAAATAACGCTTGCGCCGATCAGAGGCTCGCCGTCTGATGCGGAAACAACAGTCCCATGCACAGTGATGTCCTGCGCTTGCGCCGCGATTGCCATAAAGAATAGCAAGATAGCACTGAGAATTGCTTTTTTCATGTTATTGTTATTTTGGTTTAAAGTTAAGTTGCCGAGGGGTGAAAATTTGTCGCCGGGAGTTGGGGGCGACGTTACGGCAACAAAGTTATCGCGCAGTAATATTAAGTGGTTAGGACTAATGTTGCAAAGGATATTAAATTTTGCGCGATGCACCATTTTTCATATATTATGCACGATTTTTGATAGTCGTATAGCGCTAATTGTCAGATAAATCAAAGGGTCGCGGTATTTTTTTCGATACTGCGACCCTTTAGCGGTATATTCGCTCGGCGGCTATTCTTTAGCCCCAAGCCTCGCGCGTAGCTCTGACGGCGACTCGCCGTAAGTCTCGCGGAAAACTCTCGTGAAATAGGCCGGGGCCGAGAAGCCGACCTCGTAGGCGATTTCGCTGATGGTCTTGTCGGTCGACGACAGCATTTCGCGCGCCTTTGTGAGACGCATCTTCCTCAGCAACTCTACCGGCGAGTAATTGGTCAGGGCCTTGATTTTTCGGTAGAATTGTGAACGACCCAATCCNAGGGCCGACGCAAGGCTGTCGANATTGAGGNCGGGGTTGCCCATCTCGGCGTTGGTGAGGCTGACGAATCGGGNGTAGAAGTCGTTGTCGATATCAGCGACGGGCGGGGACTGAGTGTCGGCGGCGGTTGCCGTGGCTGGGGCGGCGGAGCGATGCAAAGGATTGTCCGACAGTATGTTCTTTATGCGCTTGCGGTTCTCGATAAGGTTTTCGCAGCGCATTCTTAGCATCTTGCTGTTGAACGGCTTCGATAGGTAGCCGTCGGCTCCGCTTTCGTAGCCGNGCGTGCGCTGNTCGTCCATGCTGCAGGNAGTNAGCAACAACACGGGGATATGGGAGGTGGAGATTTCATCCTTTATTCTGCGGCAGAATTCCAATCCGTCCNNCACCGGNATCATCACATCGCTGATAATCAGGTCGGGAACATATTTTGAGGCGAGACGTATGCCCTCTTTGCCGTTCTGGGCCTCGATGATGCGGTATTGGTCAGAAAGCAGCTCGCGGATAAGCTTTCGTATGTCGGGGTTGTCGTCAACGACGAGCATGAGCGGGTTGGCGCTGTCGTCGTTATTGGCGTCAAGGTCGATTTCATCGAGCTCGGCGTTGATTTCGCTATCGGGGATAGCGCGGGTCACCTCGATGTTTTCGGTCGCGTCGACGTGCTTTACAGGGATGCGGACGGTGAATTTGCTGCCAACGCCCAGCGCGCTCTCCACGTTGATTGAGCCGCCGTGGAGCTCGACGAACGCTTTGGCGAGCGATAGCCCTATGCCGGAGCCGTTGGGGTGAATCTTATCTACTTGGTAAAAGCGGTCAAATATATTGCCAATATCCTCAGCGGCAATGCCTTGCCCGGTGTCTTCGACTGAAAATTCCAGGGTGTTGTCGTCGCATGAGCAGGCGAAGTGAATCTTCTCGTTGTTGGGGGTGTATTTAAACGCGTTGGACATGAGATTGAAAAAGACGCGCTCGATTTTCTCGGTGTCGATAGCCATGGTTTCGGTCGACTTAACCATTATGTCGATAGTAAGCTTAATGTCGCGTTTTCTCGCGAGGGCTGTGAATGACTCCGACCAGTCGCGTATCAGCTCGGCGATATGCACCTCAGAGAGATTGAGCGGCAACTTGCCGTTTTCATACTTCCTGAAATCAAGGATTTGGTTTATAAGGCGTTTCAATATCTTTACGTTCTTGCTCGCGATCTTCATCAGAGCGTGGTGCTGGGGCGTGAGGTAGTCGGCCGCCTCAAGCTGCTCAACCGGCTCGGCTATCAGGGTAAGGGGTGTTCGAAGGTCGTGGGACACGTTGGTGAANAACATCAGCTTTGACTGCGTTGCGGCGTTGAGCTGCNCGTTNAGGNNTTTCTCCATATCNCGTTNCTGCGCAAGGAGTTTGTTTTGCTCCAGGAGCATTTTCTGGTTGCGCTTGTGCATCCAGAAAGACCTCAGCACCATAAACAGGAATCCGAATAGAAGGGCGACGATGACGATTGATGCATAGAAAAGCGTTGTTTGCGCCGAGTGTTGGCTCCAATATTCGTCGACCTGCGATTTCAGCAGTTTGATTTTAGCCATCTCCTCTTTAAGCGACTCGTTCTGCAGCAGCAGGATGTCGGCGTTTGATTTGTCGACAGCCGAAGAGACCGGCACGCGGGTCTCGCGCTTGTATGGTTCGCCTTTAAGTATCGCCAAGGCGGTGCGCACAAGGCCGTAACCCTCGGTGGGATAGAGGAATGTGGCGTCGATCACGTTGTCGGCCACGGCCTTTATGCCTATTTCGGGGGCCGCGTCGATGCCTATGATTTTGGGTGATAAGCCCTTCTTCTTCGCTACTTCCGACGCTCCGATGGCCATGCGGTCGTTGTGGGCGTAGATGAGGTCAGCGTCGGGGTAAAGCGAAAGCAGCGAGTCGGCCACGACGGCCGCATCCTCGTAATTCCAATTGCCAAACGCCGCCCCGACAACGTTCAATCCTATCTCCCTTGCCTCGTCGCGGAAGCCTTCATGGCGTTTTATGGCTGGAGTCGACCCCGGCAATCCGTAGATTTCCAGTACTTTGCCATTGTCGCCGATGAGATTGTGGGCATAGCGCGCGGCAGCTTTGCCTATGCCGTAGTTGTCAACGTCCTGAGCGGCTGTGTAGTAGTCGCCGTTGATGCTGCGGTCGAAAACCATCACCGGTATGCCCGACTCATACACCTCTTTAATTACAGGCGTTATGGCATCGGCCTCGTTGGGCGACGCGATGATTATGTCGAAGCCGTTCTCGGCAAAGTAGCGTATGTCGGCAATCTGCTTCTCGTTGCTGTCGTCGGCCGATCTGATTTCGACCTCAGCCTCGGGGTGGAGCATTATCTCGCAATTGATCTCGTCGTTCATTTTCCGGCGCCAGTCGTCCTCGCTGCATTGAGAAATGCCTATGCGGTAATGCTTCTGCTCCTTGCAGGCGGCCATGGAGATAAGCATCAGCGATATTATGATATTGAATATGATCGGTTTTCTCATGGACTTAGATTATGTCACGCAATGTAATGATATGGTAAAGGCGGTAGACAGTCCCGCGGTCTTTTCTATGCAAAGATAATATAAACTTAAGAATAACAGTGCATTTAATATGAATTTTTGCGCGATGCACAATTTTTATAAGTGTTTGCACAATTTTTAATAGGGGATATAATAANAAAAATCGTAGTTTTGCGGTATAAATCTTAACCTGAAANNACATCGGTTNTATAACAAAACCCATTATGAAACTGANATCAAAAATAGCTTTAGCAATGATTGCTATACCCCTGGCCGGAGCGGCTGCTTTTTCGGCCAGTGCCGCCGACGGCGTGAAGGTGGAGCATCTCGGCACTAACAATACGCTCGTGAGGGTCGACAGCACCGCCCGCTATCTTCTTATGCCCGTGCAGGAGTCGTACGACGACGCTACGGTCAACGTGGTTGTCGACGGCAAGCTCGAACGCACCATTTACGTGCGTCTCGCCAAATCAAAGGTCGACTACTCTATGCCGTTAGACCTTGAGCCGTATAAAGGCCACGACGTGGTGCTCAACATAATCACGTCGCAAGACCGCTCTACCGTGCGCGAAGCTAAGGACGACGCCTGCTGGAGCAACTTCGAGCTTACCGACACAATCGATGTCGAAAACCATGAGAAATATCGCCCCGCATTCCACCATACCCCTCTCTACGGATGGATGAACGACCCCAACGGTATGTTCTATAAAGACGGCGAGTGGCACCTCTACTACCAGTGGAACCCCTACGGCTCGAAATGGCAGAATATGACCTGGGGACACTCCTCGTCGCCCGACCTTGTAAACTGGACGCATCATCCCGCCGCAATCGAGCCTAACGGCCTCGGCGCGGTGTTCAGCGGCAGCTCGGCAATCGATACCGAAAACAGTGCCGGATTTGGCAAAGACGCAGTCCTCGCCATGTATACCTCGGCCGGAGCCAGCCAGATTCAAAGCCTCGCTTACAGCAACGACAACGGGGAGACCTTCACTATCTATCCCGGCAACCCGGTTATCACTCTCGAGAGCGAGGCCCGCGACCCTAATATGTTTTGGAATCCAGAGACCAAACAATGGACTCTCATACTCGCTCACGCGCTCGACCATGAAATGCTTATTTTCACTTCGCCCGACATGANGGAATGGACTCTCCNGAGCAGNTTCGGAAAAGGATTGGGCGCGCAGGACGGCGTTTGGGAATGTCCCGACCTGTTTGAGCTTCCCGTCGACGGCACCGACCAGAAGAAATGGGTGCTTTTCTGCAACATCAACCCCGGCGGCCCCTTCGGCGGCAGCGGTATCCAATATTTCATCGGCGACTTCGACGGCAAGACTTTCACCCCCGACACCGACGCCGACGGCAACGTGGTGACGAAATGGCTCGACTACGGCAAAGACAACTACGCTATCGTGAGCTGGAGCGACGCTCCCTCCAACCGCCGCACGGCTATCGGCTGGATGAGCAACTGGCAGTATGCCGCCGAGGTGCCCACCAAGCAATTCCGCTCGGCCAACACTCTCCCCCGCGAAATCAGCCTCTTCAAGGGCGACGACGGCCAGATTTACGCCGCATCCACCCCTTCGCCCGAGCTCACTTCGCTCAGAGGTCGTGTCGTGGCCAATGCTAAGTCGTTCGGCGTTAACGCCAAAGGTAAAACCGTAGCCCTCCCGACCGCCAACGACGGCGTGTGTGAGGTAGTCATGGACATTGATCCCGGAAAAGCCGGAGCGGTTTCGCTTACCTTCAGCAACGACAAGGGAGAGAAAACGGTAATGACCTATACCCCCGATAAGGAGACCCTCTCGTTTGACCGAAGAGAGAGCGGTATAGTCGACTTCAGCCACGACTTCCCTGCCGTGACCGTCGCCCCCACTTTCAACAAAGGGGAGTCGCTTCCGGTGCGTATCTTCGTCGACCGGTCGAGCATGGAGGTCTTTGCCAACGACGGCAAGTGCGTGATGACCAATCTCGTGTTCCCCACCAGCCCTTACACCAAACTGACCGTCAGCACCGACCGCGGCAACGCCAAGGTAAAGAACTTGACTATCTATTCCATCAAAAACGATAAATAATAATATCCCGAAAAACATAAATCAATGGAAAATACTTATAATCCCGCATCCGACAAGAAGGGACAGCTCATGCAGATGATTCCCGTGATGCTCTGCTTCTTCGCCATGGGCTTCGTCGACCTTGTCGGCACCGCGTCAAACTACGTTCAGAAAGATTTGGGCCTTACCGACTCGCAGGCCAATCTTTTCCCCTCGCTGGTGTTCTTCTGGTTCCTGATCTTCTCAGTGCCGACCGGTATGTTAATGAACAAGATAGGCCGTAAGAAAACAGTTCTTGTCAGCCTTGTTGTGACCGCCGTGTCGCTCTTCGTCCCCCTGTTTGGCAGCAGCTATTCCGTGATGCTGATCTCGTTCTCGCTCCTCGGTATCGGCAACGCCATAATGCAGACTTCGCTCAACCCCCTCGTCACCAACCTTATCAGCGGCGACAAGCTCGCGTCGACCCTTACCTTCGGCCAGTTCGTCAAAGCTATCGCTTCGTTCCTCGCCCCGATTCTCGCCGCCTGGGGCGCGACCACGCTTATGCCTACCTTCGGGCTCGGCTGGCGCATACTGTTCGCTATCTACGCCGTGTGCAGCTTGCTGTCTATCTCGATGCTCGCCGCCACTCCTATCCAGGAGGAGCGCCCCGATAAGGCATCGGGCGTAGGGGAGTGCCTTAAGCTGCTGAGCCGCCCGTTTATTCTCCTCTGCTTCCTCGGCATCATGTGCCACGTGGGTATCGACGTGGGCACNAANACNNNCGCNCCCAAAATCATCATGGAGCGCCTCTCGCTCCCCCTCGAAGAGGCCGGGTTCGCCACAAGTATCTACTTCATCTTCCGCACTGCCGGATGCTTTATCGGCGCTTTCCTGCTCCGCTCCATGTCGCCCAAACTCTTCTTCGGCATTAGCGTCGCAATGATGCTCGCCGCCGTGGTCCTGCTGTTCGTGAGCCACACCTTGACGCTTATCTATGTAGGCATCGCCCTTGTCGGCTTCGGTAACTCCAACGTGTTCTCCGTTATCTTCGCTCAGGCTCTTGTTTACTCTCCCGACGAGAAGAATGAGGTTTCGGGCCTTATGATCATGGGCCTCTTCGGCGGAACTATCTTCCCCCTCGCCATGGGCTATGCCGCTGACTCTATCGGTCAGGTAGGCGCGGTGGCCGTGATGGCTGTAGGCGTTGTTTACCTCGTGTATTATACAATGAAAATCAAAAACATAAAATAAATTTAATATCATGAAAGGAATCGTAATAGGAATGGGAGAAGCCCTCTGGGACGTTCTGCCCGAAGGAAAGAAAATAGGCGGCGCGCCCGCTAACTTCGCTTACCATGTGTCGCAATTCGGATTGCCGAGCTGCGTGGTCAGCGCGGTGGGCGACGATGCTCTCGGCCATGAAATCGTAGAGAACTTCACCTCAAAAGGTCTCAACCACCTCATCGAGACCGTGCCTTACCCTACCGGCACAGTGCAGGTTGAGATTGACCAGGCCGGCGTGCCTCAGTATGAGATTAAGGAGAATGTGGCTTGGGACAACATCGTCTACAATGATATGCTCCAGGATCTCGCCGTCAATACCAAAGCCGTATGCTTCGGCTCGCTCGCTCAGCGCAATGTCGTTTCGCGCACCACGATTAACCGCTTCCTCGACGCCATTCCCGCCGAAAACGACCCCCTGATCGTCTTCGACGTCAATCTCCGTCAAGGCTTCTACAACAAGGAGATACTCTGCAACTCTATGGAGCGTTGCAACGTGCTTAAGATCAACGACGAGGAGCTCGTGGCTATCAGCCGGATGTTTGGCTATCCCGGTATCGACCTTCAGGATAAATGCTGGATTCTTCTGGGCAAATACAACCTCAAGATGCTGATACTCACCTGCGGCATCAACGGCAGCTACGTGTTCACTCCCGGCAACGTGTCGTTCCAGCCCACTCCTACCGTCGAAGTTGCCGACACCGTAGGCGCTGGCGACTCTTTCACCGCGGCTTTCATCTCAAGCATCCTCAAAGGCAAATCGGTAGCCGAGGCACATTCTTGCGCCGTGCAGACCTCTGCCTTCGTGTGCACCAAGAAAGGCGCTATGCCCCTTCTCCCTGCCGAACTCACCGAATAATCTCCATTCGTCAATACCGCTTGTGATACATCATCGGGGCGCCGGACCTTGTGGTCAGCGCCCCGATGCTTTTCTATCCGGCAGCGTGAACAAGTTTAGCCGCTCAACCCTTTTATTATTAAACTCAACCCTTTTATTATTAAAAAGTGGTTTATTCAAGATATGGAAACTGAAAATACTGCGCCGTGCGGCCGCGAAACGGTCGCTGTGCGCCCCCTCTCGTCGATAGCCGAGCTGATGAAATGGCGCGAGGAGGTGATAGTCAACGTTTTCGGCGTCGTGCCCGATTCGCGTTTGCTCGCCGACAACCGTCGTTATTATGAGACGCATATCCCCGACGGCTCTCACGCGGCTTTCGTCGCTTCGGTCGACGATACCGACTGCGGTTGCGGGGCGATATGCTTCTCCGACGAGTTGCCCTCGCCCGACAATCCTACCGGCCGTTGCGCCTATCTAATGAACATTTACGTCCGCCACCCCTTCCGCCACCGCGGCATTGCCCACAGCATTGTCCTCCGCCTCGTCGACGAGGCCAAGCGCCGCGATTGCGCGAAAATATATCTGGAGACCACCGCCGATGGCCGACCGGTGTATGAGTCGGTCGGATTCAAGGATATGCCTGATATGATGAAATATTATGATACGAAAATTTGAGATAGAAGGTCTCGCGTGCCATTGCGCGGCCGGGGGCCGGGGTGATAAAATCGCGTATATTCTTTATCCGCTCGACATGCTCGACCAGTGGGTCGAGTCGGCCGCGCGTAAATATGGCGTCACTATCGCCGTGATTACCGGGATGGACTGGGAAAGTGTCTTCAGCCCCTGGCCCGCTAAGGGCGTCCCGGCGGGTAGCCCCGATTTCAAGGGCGAGTCTCCCGCCTTCCTCCAGACGCTGACGCNCAAGATTGTCCCCGCCGTGGAGCGGGAGATGAATGTCGCCGACGGCGCTGTGCGCACGCTCGTCGGGGTCTCAATGTCGGGCCTGTTCGCCTTGTGGCAGTGGATGGTTGCCGACACTTTCGCCAATATCGCTTCCCTGTCAGGCTCGTTCTGGTACGAAGGGTTTATCGAGTGGATCTCCTCGCGCCCCATACCCCATAAGAGCGGTAAGGCGTTTTTCCTGCTCGGCGACAAAGAGTCAGCTTCCAACGTCAAAACATTCAACACCGTCGGGGCCAACACCCGGGCCATCGTCGCCCTGCTGAGGAAAAACGGCGTCAACGTCGACTTCGAGAGCGTTCCCGGCAACCATTACGCCAACCCCCTCCCGCGCCTCGACGCCGCCTTCACGGCCCTCTTCTGAGACCGCCCGGCAGGCTTTTAAACTATCAGCGGTATGATCATGCCGGCGAAGATGAGTAGCACGCTCCCCACGGCGTACGTCACCGTATAGCTCATCGCCGGAATCGTGCTGTCGAGATTGTCCTGTATGGCGCCGAGCGCGGCCACCGCATTGCGGCTCCCGGCCACGCATCCCAGCGCTATCGCCGGGTGAAATCTGAATAGCTTCGCGGCTACGAGCGTGGCGAGGATTAGTGGCACTGAGGTGCATACAATGCCTACCAGGAAAAATTCCAGCCCTACGGCTTTTAGCCCCGGCAGGAATGTCGGTCCCGCTCCGATACCCACCACCGCTATAAACAGGTTCAGCCCCACATTATTCATAAACCATACCACCGGNNGNGGTATNNGNCCGAATGTCGGGCGCTTGTTGCGCANCCANCCCAGNNANAAGTCCNGNNANNATNGCGCCNCCGCTCGTNNNCAGCGANANNGGTATNCCNTNGTAANAGANTGTCAGCGCTCCGATAANGCANCCNATNGCTATGCCNANCCCNANNAATACNACNTCNGTCGNCTCGGTNGGNCGGTCNGANAANCCTATCTCNGCAACNGCNTCGGCNACGTCCTGCGGTAGCCCCACGAGCGTCAGCACATCCCCCTTTTCGAGCTTCGTTTTGGCTTTCATCGGTATGCAGATCTCGTCGCGCGTTATCTTGCGCACCATCACTCCTCTCATGTAGTCTTGGTTGCGCAGAGCCGCCAGCGTCATCCCCGCCGCGCCCGATTTCGACACTGTCACGGGCAGATTCTCCGCCGTGAAATTCAGCAGCTCATGGTCGGTCACCTCCGAGCCTATCCATCCGGCGTCGTCTACTATCGTCTCGCGCCGTCCGCTTAACACTATTATGTCACCCTTCCTGACCTTAAGCTCTGGCTGCGGGTCCTCTATCTCGCCCCGCAGGCGCAGCCGCTCTATGAAATGGCGCAGCCCCATCTTCTCTATGTGTTGCTCGATCTCCTCGATGGTGCGGGGGCGGTTGAAGTAGTCCGATTCGGCCCTGTAGGCTCTGAATGAGATAGGGCGGTTCGCTACGAACGTTCCCGGGTCGGCCACAATGTCGCCGTTGTCCAGCTCCGCCTCCAGCTCCTCTGTNTGNTTCCTNNCCCNCTNTANTCCCCCGAGCAGCCTTGGCCCGNGATTGGCGATANTCCATGCCGACCCTATCGTGCCGAACACGTAGCATACCGCATAGCAGGCCGGGATTATGCTTATCAGCTCCTCGGTCTCCTCCTGCGGCAGTCCGAGCGACTTTATCGTGCTCGACCCTACGCCGATCACGGCCGAAAATGCCTGCGAGCCTGAGAACAGCCCTACCGCCTGACCCTTATTGTATCCCATAAGTATGCTGACCACAACCACCGTCGCTATGCACAGCAGCCCCTCGACGCAGGCAAAGCCTATCTGCTTCAGGCCGTCCCCCTTGAGCGAGCGGAAAAACTGCGGCCCGACCGAGTACCCGATCGCGAACAGAAACATCATGAACGCCAGCGATTTGACGGTCTCCGACACCGGGATGTTCAATTGCCCGATGACTACGCCTACTATTAGCGTCGCCGTCACCGGGCCGAGCGAAAACGACTTGATTTTAAGCCCTCCGAGCCAAAAACCAAGACCTATTGTCAAAAATATCGGTATTACGGGATTCTCCCGAAGTATATCGGCTAAATACTCCAAAAACATAGTCAGATACTTACTTGATTAAATAGTTAACGTGATGTCAATAAATAGCTTGCGTGATGCGAATAAATAGTTGACGTGATGAGTCGGCCTCCCGCTCTTGGCTGCGCTGTCGGGCATGGCCGGCGCTGCTTTTATAACGCTTCTTTCGCTCGTTCGGTTTACGCCGTCCGTCAAAAATCAATCGGCTCCCTCTCTTGGCCGATGCGGCTGAGATTTTAAGCAGGGTTAACGGCAATCCCCTTGTGGTGTTAATAAATGTTAAAATATAATAATTGTCCTCTCTTATCGTTCTTTAAAAAATTGAAAATAATTACCTTTGTGTTTAAAAACCATTCTATCCGCTAACTATTTGTTAGATTTTTTTTGGAGATAAGTAATCTAATATGAGAAAACTTATAGCGTGCACACTCGCTGTATTCGCCTGGATTTTCGCTTTTGGTCAGAATCGCGTCGATTCTGTGAAAGTGTATTTCCATGTGAGCCAGTATCGGTTCGACCCCGACCTCGACGGCAATGCGGCTTCGATGAATTCATTCATCGAGAGTGTTCGTGCTGCGGCTATATCCCGCGATCTCGACCGCGTCGTCATCCGGGCCTACGCCTCCCCCGAAGGTAGCGACAACTTCAACAACCGCCTCTCCGAGCAGCGTTGCGCGACTATTGCCTCCCTTATAATCAACGGCGCCGGCATAGCCCCCGACATGATAGAGTCTATCCCCGAAGGCGTCTCATGGGCCGAGTTCCGCCGCCTCGTCGAGGCCGCTCCCTCTGTCCCCTCCCGCCAGGCGATTCTCGACATCGTCGACACTACACCCCTCTGGATATTCGATGCCAAAGGCAACATCGTCGGCAGTCGTAAAAAGCGCCTCATGGATCTCAGGGGAGGTCGCCCATGGCAGTGGCTTGTGAAACACCTCTTCCCCGAGATGCGCAATTCGGTCGCCGTATCGTTCTGCCTCAAGCCCGCCGCCCCCTCTCCCGCCGCCCCCTCGGTCGCCGAGCCTGAGCTTTCTGCCCGGGCCGATACCGTCGCGCCCGATTCAGGCCAACTCCCCCGCTTTATAGGCGTGGTCGATGTGCCCGATGTCGAGGAGTCAGACCTGAACTCCGCTTCAGCCGCAGGCGTTGACGCCGCCGCCTCCTCCGCTCTCGCGCCCGCTGCCTCGCCCCTCTCCCTCGCCCCCGATTATCGCTTGGCTGTGAAGACCAATTTGCTCTACTACGGCATCCTCCTCCCCAACGTCGAGCTTGAGTGGCTTATCAACGACAATTGGTCGGTAGCCGTCGATGCCGACTTCGCTTGGTGGGGCCGCTACAAAAACAAGAAAAGCTACCGCTTGGCCCTGTTCGACGCCGAGGTTCGCCGCTGGATCAAACCCCGCGAGCCCTGGCGCGGCATGTACGTCGGCCTCCTCGCCGGAGGCGGCTACTACGACCTCGCCAACGGCGACCCCGGTCGCTATGGCGACGGCCTTATGGCCGGGCTCTCCGCCGGATATATGTGGCCCATCGGCCGCCGCCTTTCGCTTGAGGCCGAAATCGGTCTCGGCTATATGCATACCCGCTATAAAGAGTACAATAGCCGCGACAACCACCACGTCTATCAGCGCACCAAAGACCTCAACTACTTTGGCCCCATTAAGCTGAAATTCTCTATCGCGTGGCGATTCTTCGATATTAACAAACCTAAACGCGCTGATTCGGCCTTATGAAGACACTCAGGTATAATATTATAGCTGTGGTGCTCGCCATGATGCCGTTATTGGTGTCGTGTCGCCAGGAGCTATGCTACGACCACTTCCCCACTATGAACATCAACTTCACGTGGGAGCAGGAGTGGGAGCGCGACTACGGTTTCCATCATCTCGCCGATTGGGATAAAGACTACTACGGCTGCGACTACGACGACATGCGCCCCGGTATTCCCGAGTGGATCAACATGATCAGCTACTTCGAGGATGGTCGGCGCGCCGACGGCTTCGTCTCCCCCGAGGGCAAGCAGCTCGTTGTCGAGCCGGGCGAGACCCGCTCCATACTCCTCTATAACGGCGACACCGAGTATATCGTCTTCGAGGACGTCGCCTCGTTCAACGATGCCCGCGCGACAGCCACCACCCGATCCCGCTCCTACGCCTCCCTCTCGGCCCTCTACAAGAAATATGCCGATGCGCGCACCACCAATCCCCCCGACATCCTCTACTCGGCCTATCTCGATAAGGTGCCCGGGATCCAAAACCACGAGGTGAGCCAGATCGCCCCCAAGATGCAGCCTCTCGTCTATACCTATCTTATCGACTATCAGTTCGAGACCGGTATCGACCAGGTCGCGATCGCCCGCGGAGCTATCGGCGGCATGGCCGAGTCCGTATATCTGCGCACCGGTGTCACCTCCGAGAAGACCTCTATCGTCCTCTTCGACTGCGACGTCAAGGCTTCCGGATGCCAGGCCAGCGTGCGGTCGTTCGGCGTTCCCGGTTTCCCCGACATATACTATGGTCGTACCGGCGCCTCTCCTAAGGAGTATGAATATACGCTCAGTCTCGAAGTGATGCTCAAAAACGGCAAGGTGCTCGATTTCACTTTCGATGTCACCGACCAGCTGAAGACCCAGCCCCGCGGCGGCGTCATCAAGGTCGGCGGCCTGAAAATCGAGAACCAGACCGCACCCCCCTCCGCCGGAGGCTTCATTGTCGACGTCTCTGACTGGGACGAATACGACCAGATCATCGATCTCCCGATCGGCAACCAACCCAAAAACGATTAATTATCCATATAGTAAAATCATTTTAAATAATCTCTTTAATAACTTTTAATCATTTAATCGCATGAAAAGAAATCTTCTTTATTTCGCGGCAGGCNTACNCGCGCTTTNGTCCTGTACTTCAGAAGACGTTNTGAAAGATNTGGCTNGCNAGCAGAACGTGATCGGTTTCGAGAACGTTGTCAACAAGATCTCTCGTGCCGACGACATCATTAACTCTGGGTTCAAGCAGTTCTACGTTTACGGTTATTACAACACCGCCGACGTGACCTTCTCTAACGTCTTTGACAACGTCCTTGTGTCAAACACTGCTACCGGCTGGCAGTACTACAACGAGACTACCAATGTTGATTACCAGTACTGGATTCCCGGTGCTAAGTACCACTTCTACGCTTACAGCTGTGGCGACGCCGCTAAGCTCGAAGGCATTACCTGCTCTTCTGTTGCCGACGGCACAAGCTCTTTCTCCCTTGCCAACTACATTTGCGACGCCGACCATCAGGTCGATCTTATCTTTGCCTACAACTCTGGCTCCGACAACAAAGGTATCGTGGGTAAGGACAATGCCAACCAGCCCGTCGCTCTCAATTTCTCACACATTCTCTCTAAAGTCAACGCCACTTTCACAAGCGGCTTCCCCAAAGGCCAGGAAGTTAAAATCAGCAACGTTACTATCCGTAACATTGCCGACCAAGGCTCCTTCATCTTCCAGGTTGCTGACGGCACTCCCTCCTATACTTGGAATGCTTCCCGCGTGCTAACCGACGCCTATGTCGACCTCTGGAAAGAAGAAACCCCAATCTCTGTGTCGTTGACCGACGATCCCGAGTCCAACTCTATGGACACCAATTCGGCTTACGTTATTCCTAACAAATACAACGCCGCTAATGTCACTATCAACTTCACTATCGACGTGATCGACCAGGGCAAGGTTGTTCTCCACAAAGACCTCATCGGCTTCTTCCAGCCCGATTGGCGCCCCGGTTTCACCTACACCTACAACATCGAAGTTGACGGTAACGCCGCCAAGCTCGACGTGATCGGCTTCACCACCACTGTTGATGCGGAGGGCAATATCGATGCTTCACAATGGGGCAACGGCGATTCTTCTGAAATCAAATTCAACTAATCAGCTCGTCAACCGTCTCGACTTTTCCACAAACCGCGCCGACCATCAGGCGGCCGGCGCGGTTTGTTCCCTCTCTTTTTTTGATTCTTACAATCTTTCATTGATTTAACTCATTAGATCTTTCCTCAAATGGCAGCTTTGCGACATTCTTTTATCTTGCTGACGCTCTCATGCCTTCTGACGGCTTGCGCCTCGTCCGATTCGGGTGAAGAGCCTGCCGCCGCCGGCGCGATGCGATTCGGCGTCGATGCCGTCTCTCGCGCTGCCCTTACCACTTCTGGCAACCTCTCCTCCCATCCCTTTGCCGTCTTTGGCGATATGGCCAATGTCGACGACTTATCCGACGATAAATGGATCTCGGTGCTTAACGCTACCGAGGTGAGATACGACGCCTCGGCCAAGCAATGGGATTACGACGACACCCGTTACTGGTTTCCCGGCTACCAATACTCTTTCGTGGCGGTTCATCCCGCAGGCGCGTCTCGTATCCGCGACTTCAATTTCTCCGACAATCAGCTTAAATTCACATATACCCAGCCTTCTGACTATAAAACTACCGAAGACATTCTCGTTGCCGCTCACCGTCGCAACTTCTTCGACGGCAACTCCTCCCCCGTAATATTCTCTTTCTCCCATATCCTCTCTAACATTAACATCAGGGTTACATACATCAATCCCGTCTCCGATGCGAAGCCGCTCATAGTCAATAGCGTCGATTTCATCGATGTGCCTCTTATTGCCACGTATGCGATTACTCCGGCTCCCCTCTCCTCAACCGCCTCTATGACCGGTGACTTCACCTTCTCCCCCGACTCCTTCGAGGGCTGGACAATCACTGACCGAGGCAACCTGTCAGTCCGCTTTCCGGATACTGCCGACCAAATTCGCGGCATCCCGCCCGACAGTAAGCCCCACCTCCTCTTTTCCTCATCCGACGCGCTGTTGCTCATCCCCAATCCCGCCGCTCCTACCGAGCTGACCGTCTCTTATACCACCTACGATGCTACCGGTAGCCATCCCGTCTCCGAAACTTTCTCTATACCCCAGGGCTGGCGCCCCGGCATGAACTATACCCTCTCTTTCGAGATTACCAATGGCAAGACTCTCTTCAGCGTCGACGTGTCCCCCTGGCTGCCGGGCGACGACATCGAGGCCACTGTCCCCAGAAAATAACTATTCCCTCCCCATATATATATGAATTTCAAGATACATCTCACATACCTCTGCCTCGGAGCCGCCATAATGTTTCAGGGCTGCTCGCAGGATGATATGCCCGGGCGGCCCGACGCCGCCCATGGCGCGATTCTCTTCCGCGCGTCGCTCCCCGAGCTCCAGAGCCGTGCCGACATCATTACTACCGGCAATCTCCCTTACTTCTATGCCGCCGCTTTCGATCTCGACGGCGAGCTTTCTGCCGGAGCTATTCCCTCGCTTTTCGATAACGAGAAAGTAAATAAAAGCGACGGCGACGAGGGCACCTTTTCCTCCCCCTACTGCTGTTGGCCCGACCCNACTTTTNAGGCCCATCGTATAGCGNTTTACAGCTTCTATCCCNGCNAGCCCNAAGTGCCGGGCGCAAAGGTGGTCAATGCCTCCACTGCCTCTGCCGTCGACTACCGCCTGACCTCCTTCCGCGTCGCCCCCGACATCGCCGATCAGGTCGATTTCGTCGCTGCCTATGCCACTGGCAACATGGCCGACAATCTCTTCTCCGGCGTGTTGCTCCCCTTCGACCATAAGCTCAGCCGCGTCGAGATAAAAGCTTGTGGAAAACATAAGAGCTGCGACATCGAGATTGCTGGAGTGCGCATCGGAGGCGTGGGCGTCGAGGGCACATTCAACTTCAAGCCCGTCGCGGGCGCCGGTGAGTGGTCGGCCGATCCCGCGCGCGGCATCGTTGAGTATATTTTCCGCGATGGCGATAAGATAGTAGCTTGCGGCAAGAACCATCAGATCGACGCGGCCAACGCCGTCTCGATCATGGGCAGCAAGCGCCCCGACGGCAACGACAACTGCGCTATGCTTATCCCTTCGGTCTACTCCCGGTGGGATTATGCTGCCGACCGTCCTAATGCCGCCAATAAGATGTATATCAGCGTATTGATTCGTGTGACCGACGCTACCCTTACGGCTGGTGTAAATCCTGTCGAGCGGCAGCGCTACCCCTATCGAGATCTCTCGCAGGGCGCCGACTCCTATAATGTCCCCGTGGTCTATATGGCCGTCGACAAGTCCTCCGGCGTGGTCTCTGCCCGCGTTTACAAGAAAGAGGGCGGCTATTTCACCGACGCTGCCTGCTCCTCACCCTACACCCTCAAGCCAACCGAGGAGATTAAAGAATTCGGTTGGGCTGCGCTTCCCGTCGACGCCGACTGGGCTCCGGGAAAAATCTACACCTATACTCTCGATTATACCGTAGGCGTCGGTCTCCACGACCCCGCTGTCACAACTTCTGGCCCCCGTGCCGGCGACCCGATTATCAGTGATAAAGTAGGTCTCACTTACAAAATCAGCGACTGGAAGGTCGGCGGTGGCGACCAATTCCCGGTGCCCGGTTCCTAATAAATTGACTCTCCTATGAAATTTGTCCATAATAAGCTCACTCTCTCATTAATATCTCTCCTTTCGCTATCGCCGGCCATCTGTTCATGCGTCGGTGAGGACGATGCCCCGGCCATGCTCTCCGATGAGGTGGCGTTCACTACCGGCGCCCCGGGCGTCGACTCGCGCGCCAACTATGATCTTCCTCAGCGATTTCTCGCCGACGGCTTCGCCGTCACGGCCTACTGCCCCGAAGACGCCCCCGGCGCGGGTGACATTCTCGGCTACCACTGCCTCGATGCTACCGTTAGGCGCCAGCCCGACGGCCTTTTCCGTGGCGACGGGTGTAGATGGGCATCCAACGAGAAAGATAAAATCGGTAGTCTGAAATTCTTCGCGTTCCACCCCACCCGTGCCGTTATGAGAGACAGTGTCGGTGTGGGCGACGAGTGCTTCGTTTACACCAACGCCACTGTTAAAGACGCCTCCGGCATCCGCTACGACCTCCGTCTCTCCCGTTTCCGCGTGGCTCCCGACATCTCTAAGCAGGTCGACTTCGTTTCAGCCATAGGTCAGGGCAATAAGACCGCGCATCTTTATAGCGGCATCAAGATCAACTTCGAGCATCAGCTCTCAGGCGTCGAGCTCAGTGCCTGGGGTGCCTCCGCGCTCTACGACATAGAGGTGGCCGGCTGGCGTGTGGGCGGCATTGTCGTGGAGGCCGACTTCAGCCTCTCTGCCGAGGTCGCGAACCGCCCCTCGGATCAAAATTCGATAGGCGAGTGGTACATCGACAACAATTCTCCCCGCGGATATGTCGACTATGTCTTCGCCCCGAATGATAAAGTGGTGCGTATCAATGCCTCCGAGCACAATACTAAGGAGACCGCGGTCTCGCTCTTAGGTGGTGGTGGCCGGGCTATGCTCATTCCCCAGAAACAAGCTTTATGGGATTACAAGAACGACCGTACCGACTCTCCGAAGGGAATGTATTTCAGCGCTCTTGTTCGCATCACTGAGCACGACGGCGACCAACACTGTATCTTCCCCTCAAAAGACCCTCAGTCGCAAGACTATATCGTTTACCTATCCGTGCTTAAGTCCGACGGCACCGTCATGGAGCGCCTCGACAAACACGGCAATGTCTACGGCACCTCCACTCCCTATCATATCCCCCCCACCGAGGAACTCCGTTACTACGGATGGGCGGCTGCCCCGGCTCAGGTTGACTGGAAACCCGGTTATACCTACCACTACGTCCTGGATTATACCAAAGGCGTGGGCGTCCACGACCCATACGACCACAACCCTGCCGCCACCGTCGTGAATTNGGGTGGTGTAGAGNTCANTACTACTNCCGGCAACTGGAGTANCGGTGGTGTTGTTAGNGAAGGTGGCTGGGGCTCTAATACTAATGCCACTGCTCCCGACGGCACGGTATGGTGGAAGTGATTATCCCCTTTCACAACATCCAATCATATAAAGCGATTTCACGATGCACAAAATATCAACACATATTTTCCGTTTCAAATGGGCAGGAATTTTATTCCTGTTGTTGGCTTTAACGGGCTGCGCCGACGAATTGGTTTATACTTATGCGTCCGAATGTGATGATCCCGGACGCCAGGTTATGATGCCCCTTTCCATCGATGTGGAGGGTATGGTAACTCTCGACGCCACTTCCCGCGGAGATTCTGGTGATGACGACTTTTACCCCACCGTCGAGCCCCCGGATCCGCGTATATTGGAAGACGAGACGCGGCTCCACGACTTCTGGGTCCTGCAATATAACTCCGCGGGCAACCGAGTCGGCATGCCCTATTATCAGGAATACTCCGGCCTGGGAGAAAACCCCGTTATTCCCTTTTTGATCCCGACCCATGCCGATAGTAAATTCACTACAGTTGTGGTTGCCAACACAGGCAACCCCTCTCTTTTCACCGATGATAACTCTGAAACCGTAAGGAAAGTCAAGAATGTCCACAAGCCGATGAAAAACGCCGACGACGTGTGGGTCATTATTGACGGAAAGAAACATCTGCCTATGAGCGGCAAAATTGACGTCGACTATAACGCGCTCTCCCTCAGCGTTCGTCTACGCCCAAATGTCGCTAAACTCCACCTCTATTTCAAGCTTATGAAAACCACCGACGGCGAAGGTGATGCCGGCGGAGGCAATAGCTGGGATAGAAAACGCAAAACCCTTGCTTTGAACTGGGGTAATGTGCCCGATCTCCCCTACGCCGATATTCTCTACGAGGCTGATAACTACAATACCGACGAGCTTAGGTACCCATCTCCCGTCAATGAGGCCAAACTCAACCTCTTTCCCCTCACCACGAATAAGGAAAAATTTAATGAAATAGTTGGCTACGCCCTGGACATGTCCGACAAGCCCGCGACTATCGACGTCTATCTGCCACGCAACACCCAGGGTGTAAACCAAAACACAAACCCATATCTGAAGAGCCCATGTGCCACGAAGCATGCGCTATTCCTCGAAATAGTATGCTCCGACAAAGAGGAGACCCAACAAAATAAATACAGACGCATTGAGTTCATGCCGGGCGCTAACGATGTGAACGATTACAACATCATTCCAGGAAAATTCTACGATTTAAATTTTACATTCAGTAATTTCCCTACCGATGATGGCCCCGTTAAAAAGCTTTACCGACGTTATGGCGAAGGCAATGCTTATATTGTCAACCCCAACGACACCCGCATCATTAACCGCTTCCCGATAAGCCCGGTCAATAACTTTGCTACGGAGTTCTATCCCGGTGCTCCTGATAATANANNTAAANANNCATATACAATATTGGGAGGAGGCATATTTTAAAATCTATTTGCAGGAGCTTAAAGAAGTAAACAATGATGTTAC
>WFLX010017445.1_pt1 | contig 46194 bp, 41 predicted proteins | sample 4967041 | NCBI WGS metagenome assembly WFLX01 (sample SAMN12857096, study PRJNA449069) | gut metagenome | isolation source: stool from male and female vole | host: Microtus ochrogaster | place: USA:Florida | collected 2017
AATGAAATGTGGCCATGAGAGGGTGTCGCGGAAAGAAGCGTACGCCCTCTCTCCCATTCTTAGGCGTAGCTCTGTGTCGGTAGCGAGTTTTCGCATTGCATCTGCAAGCATGGCGGTATTGCCGGGTGTCACCAGAAATCCCTCCCGACCATCGGTTATATATTCCGGTTGCGCACCATTTGAAGAGCATACCTGCGGACGACCACAAAGCATATACTCGGCATTGGTAAGGCCGAAAGCTTCTTCTGTGATGGAAGGTAACACACCGAAATCAGTTTCGGCTATATGTTCTATAGGATTATCGGAATGTTTACGCCAGTCGATCATCTCCATCACCCCCCGGGCTATGGCACGTCTGCGCATACGGTCGACATAATCCGGAGTTCCGCTTCCCACAATACGTAATCTGATGCGGGAGCCTTTGAGGCGTGACAGAGCATCAATAAGAACTTCTATGCCCTTCCCCTGCACCAACGGGCCGTGAAACATGGCCGTCACAGGTCCTTTAGTAGTACGTTGTAGGGGTTCCGGTAGATTAATATTCAGACTGTTATGGATTACATGGAGTTTCTCTTCAGAGAAAGGTAAGGGTTTGGAATGCCAGGTAGAAAGAAATCTGTCACGTGCCAGCCGCGAGACAAATATCATGGCATCCAGATTACGGTAAATCCTTCTGAAGAGCCAGGAGTCAACCCCTTTCTTGACCTTGTGACGGGTCATTACGATCCTGACATCGTGACGGCCGGCGATTTTGCGGGCAAGGAGTGCGGTGAAAGCATTGCGGAAACCATGGGCATGGATGGTGACACTGTGTTCCGGTAAAGTCCTGATAGATTTGGCAAGAACACGAGCCGAGCCGAAATCAAAAATACCCCCGAAGGGTGCATGTAAAAGAGTGACTCCCTCTTTCTCAAACAGGGAGTCGACTGCTTTGGCATCAATGGTAAAGGCCATCACATTCCAGCCCTCTCCCTTGAAATGGCGGCATATATCAAGCGCATAGCGTGCGACACCTCCCCAGCGGTTGTCAGAAAGGATGTGTATCAGTGTGCGCTTACCGAGATTGCCTTGCATAGACCAATGAGATAATATGGGTCGGGAAAGAGCGTGGAAAGATGTCGGTTTGTTAGTGAATAGTTGTCAGTTTGTAAAAGACGTCAGTTTGTAGCGGAGATCATCACCTTTATATCGACAGAGGGCATGTTGAGGAAAGATGCCACCAGTTTGTCGACAAGTTTGCCACGATAAGTGATAAGTCCGTCCTGCACACCCGGTGTGTTGGCAATCATGCTATCCGGTCCACCTTTAATCACCATTTCATCAAAGAAATTCACCAATACATTAGACAGAGCCATGGCCACGGTGCGTGGAACGGAGAGTGAAGGATGAGTTTCCTTGAAATCGAGTACGTATACGGAATCTTTCAGAGCTACCGACAGATTCTTCGGGAATTCAAAATGACGTGTACATTCAGCAATCAGGATTACATCCGCCGCCTTTACTTTATTGAAGAGGACCCTGGGATGTATGGCTATGGTGTTGAGAGAGTCTCCGCAATACTGGCGTGCCAATTGCAACTGAGATATATCATTGTTCATCAGTGTGACGTATGCCCCGGCGGCCATAGCAGCTTTTGCGGCAGAGTAAGCAGTAGTGCCGTCGCCTATGACAAGCACTTCACAAGGGTTGAGTCCGGCTACTCCGGCAAGGAGCACACCCTTTCCTCCACCCACGTAAGAGAGAAACTCCTGGGCATATATTACGGCTCCACGTCCGTCGATTTCATCTACGATATCTGCGAATACCTTGTCATCATTGTGGCTGCTCATATTGTCGAGACACCCGGCAGTGATGCGCATCTCTATCAGAGCTTTTACAGTCGGTGCCTCGAAGAGGGCATCTCCCATCATAGTGAGAAGCATGGCTCCTTTACGCATCTTTTTTATATCCTTAGCATGAAGGGGCTGATATGAGAGAACTACATCAGCTTTTAAAGCCTCGGCGCGCGACGCGATCTCTGCTCCGAATTCCGAATAGGCAGAGTCGGGAAAACTAATATCGGTGGCAGCTCCCTGTTCCATGATTATTTTAAAGCCGGCCGAAGTCAAAAGACCGCATCCCTCGGGAGTGAGGAGAAAACGTGTCTCGTCAGTATCGGTATAGTTTGCCACCAGACCGATACGTATGCTTTTCCCGGTGGTGGTGTCAGCCATAGGAGCCGGTTGGGGCTCAATCTCTATGGTGGTTTTAATTTCTTTTTCAATCATGGTAAACAGGGATGTATTGGTTAGACTTATTTCACAAAATTAGTGCAAAAGGATGAAACATCCAAAAAAATCATCACTTCAGATACTGCTCTCGCCTTTAAACTGTGGATAAACTTTCAGGAAATCGGCTACATTGTCATCAATCTGCCGACGGTCTTCAAGTGAGTCGCCTTGCCAGCGCAAAACTGCCTGTGAATAGAAGGGTGAACGCGCGTTAAGCTGGTTGATTATAATCGACCGGATTTCTTCGTCGGTGTGCCCGGCGAGCAAAGGACGTTTCTCACGCTTACGTATAAGACGTGAGAACAGACAGTCGTGGGTAGCCTCAAGCCAGAGGGTCAGGCCGTTGGCATTCATGAATTCCACATTGTCGAAGAAACATGGTGTGCCTCCGCCGCACGACACTATACAATCTTTCATTTCCGCAGTTTCGTGAAGCATATCACGTTCTATTTTCCGGAACCCATCTTCACCTACAGCTGCAAAAATCTCACGCACTGAGGCATTATGGCGGTCTTCAATCAAATGGTCAAGGTCTACAAAGCGCAGTCCTGTGGCTTGTGACAGTGCGCGGCCGAAAGTTGTTTTGCCGCACCCCATGTAGCCTATGATATAGAGTGGTTTCATAATCGGTTTATAGTCTTTTTATTATAGTCTTTATTCATCCATATTATCGGGAATATTGCTTGTGGCTTTTGTGTCGAGAATATGGTTGGCTTCTCTCATTAGCGAATCTATCACGGGAAGAGTGGTAATGAGACGTCGGGAGGAGTTGGAAACGGTGGAATGTCGCCATGCGGGCAGTGACCTGTAGAATCGGTTCCATGCCACCGGCTCAACCCCGGAACGCTCAAGCAATTCCTTTGCTTTGGCTGCCGCAATGGTATCCCCCCGGCCAAGTAGCAGAGCGGCGGCCTTAAGAGTTTCGTGGAAAGTCGTATCGGCTACGGTGAAGGATCCGGGAGATGTGGCCGGGAAGAGTAAAGGAAATCTGAGTAATAGTTCACGTGCTCTTTCTCTTTCACCATTTTGCAGGAGAATATCAGCCACCCTCACCAAACTTCCCCTCTGTCTTCTTACCTGATCGTCTATGACGGGGTCGGTATATGGTGTGTGGAATTTATGTGACCGTGCAGTTGAATCCACAGCAGTAGCACTGGTCATCAGACGGTTAAAATATTCATCACGGGTCATTCCCGGAGCGTATGTGTCGGAGAAAGCTTCAGGAAAAGTTGCATCTTTTACCGGTTCGACTACTTCTCTTTTCACATGTGTAAGGAAAGATATGGGACGAGGTGAAGGCTGTCGTAGATTTGTGGCTATTATATCAAGCATCATCAGTGTCCGGAAAGGTATCATTCCGGATGTGGTGGCAAGGGAGCGGAGATTCAGTGTAAGGGTATCTGATAAAGTCTTGCCCGGCAGAAATGCTTTGGAATGGCGCAACACCGGATTACCCTCCTTAGCGGCATAGAGTTCCTGCAGGATATCGATCAGGGGCAGCGGCACAGTGTCGGCATCCGGTGCGATTCGGGTGAAGGCGTATGCGCCATAAGCTATATCGGCTGCCGTAGCGGTGAGTTTAACTCCCTTTTTTCCCTGCTTCATAAGGTTTACTACATATTCCGGCGTGGCGAGATAAGACAAATCTACTATCGTGGCCTCCGGTGCCGCTTTTTCTACCTCTTGCACATACCATAGTGGAAACGTGAAATTATCACCGTAAGATATTATGATATCACGATCTTTTCCGGCCAACATATTGAGTGCGAAAGCACGGGTGTGATAACGTCCGGAGCGATTATGGTCGGGATAATTCTCTATCAGGAACAGTAGGAAAAGAGCAGTGCCTATAGCCGAAAGCAGAAGGGTCGCGTTGCTTACCGACTTCAGTAAACGTCTGACAGTAATAGCTATATAAATCAAGCCGAAAGCTATCCAGATGCAGAACGCCATATATGAGCCCAAGAAGGCATAGTCACGTTCGCGTGGTTGCCCCGGATCCTGATTCAAGTAAACTACGATTGCCAAACCTGTCATGAGGAAAAGCATAGTCACAATAGCCATGACTCTTTTCCCCGGTCTGCCTCTTTTCATAAGGAATACCATTCCGAGTATGCCTATAAGAAAAGGTATTCCGAAATATGCGTGTCTTCCGGGATTGTCGTAAGAAGCCGAATGGGGCATAAGAGACTGATCTCCCAGCATCAGGTCGTCGAGTGGAGCGATACCGGTGATGAAATTACCATGATCTATTTCACCTATCGATGGCAGGTCGTTTTGTCGACCCACAAAATTCCATAACAGGTAGCGTAAATACATATAGGTGACCTGATATGAGATGAAGAAACGCAAATTTTGAAGATAGGTGGGCCTTAAGGAGGAATCTTTTTCCCGTTCCCCCCCAGATGTGAGTTTACCGACATACTTTCCTGTGGAATCGATAGCGGTGGAAATATCTACCTTTACCATATTATCAGACGTCATCCCGGCCCAATCCTTATAGTCGGAAAGCATTGCGGATGAGGTGATACGCGGAAACCACATGTTCAGTTCCGGAGTGGTGACTCTTGAAAATCTGTAATCAGAGATCAGGTACCCGTGGTTATGTTCTGCTACTGTCCGGTTGTCCAAAGAATCGGTATGTGTCAACATACGGCTACGATTTACGATATGTGCTTGAGGGAGCGTCATGACATATCGGGGCGCTTCTTTGTGAAGAAGGTAGCGTGAGTAGTCAGGCAGGTCTTTATTTTGTTGCCATTCCTCTAAGAGCACCGGACGACTATAGGGTGTGGCACCATAGAACAGAGGTTTCGAGCCGTATTGTTCACGTGCTATGTAACGTTGGAGACTGAATATATCGGTAGGGGCAGCCTCATTTATGGGTGTCGCGGCATAGCCACGTATAAGTTGAAACCCTACTGCGGAGTAGCCAAGCCACAACATTCCGACCATCCATACAGCGACTTTGAGTGTGGGTCTTGAACGTGTCAACCGTATGGCCACTATGAAGCAGATTATCGTGAGGATCGGATACAGTAGTACACCGGTAAAATAAGGAAGTCTGAGACGGTTGACTGTCAAGTGTTCCAAGAAGGCGGCTGATGCGATTGTGCCGGGCATGAAGAGAAGCAAAATGCTCCCTGTGAGCAGAAAAGAGAGGGCTACAGCGAGCCATGCACGAGCTGTGACAGGACGCTCGGGATTACGGCGGAATACGAAAATCAGTGCCAGTACAGGCAGACACAGGAGATTCAACTGGTGTACTCCTAATGATAAGCCCAGGATATAGGCGATAAGAATTAGCCATCGGTAACGCATTGACTGTGTACGTGCACGTGCCCACCGTAACATTAGCCAGATAGTAAAAGCAGTGAGGAATGTTGAGAAAGCATAAACCTCAGCTTCAACAGCCGAAAACCATGTGGAATCGAGCACCGCAAAACATACAGCAACCATAGCCGAGGCCAATGCGCTCCAGGTCATTATGGAGTCCGGTGGCACCGGTGAGATGGCTTTCCGGCTATTGCTCAATACATAATAAATAAAATAATAAGTAATACGGGCAAGAAAAAAAACAGCCAATGCCATTAATATTCCGCTGCATATATTGATCACCCGTGCATGATGTTCCGCAGAGAAGGGGATAGTGGCCATACGCATGGTCAGGGTCCAGATAGGGTTGCCCGGAGGATGGCCTATCTGAAGCGATGAGGCGGTGGCTACATATTCCGGACAGTCCCAATAAGAAACGGAACTGTCGACCGTAAGCAGATAAATGACACAAGCGATAAGGGCGGCTAAAAGGGCCGACCCTACAGGAAAGTACTCACGGCGATATTGAAAGGGTGTCATCATCACGGCAAAATTACAAAATAAAATCTTTAGACGTTACAAATAATCCTATAAAAAGGCAGACCTTTATTGAAGCGAAGGGGAACAGTCACCACGACTCTTCCCCTCCTTCACACTCATTACTTTATAAATCAAATCATTTGAACATAAATATACGTAATGTCCACAGCTTTCTCAAGCGATAAAAATTACGGTGAGAATCAGATTAGATCCCAAAATTATGGGGATAATGACTGAATCTCACGCGCAAAGATAATAATTTGTTACGAATGTTTCAAAACAAAAATGCAAAAAAATATTACGAATGGTCTATTTTTATCGTTTTATTCCTTTGTCGAGTAAATGGTGTTTGACCATCATCCTGACGGGTGTAGGGGTGATACCTACAAAAAATATCGACACTCTGTTGAGCCCTCCGTTTATATATTGTTTTTTACCCTTCAGAAGCCTGACAAGGGCTTTACGGGCAAAACTGTCGGGCGTGTCGAGTGCTTTAATTTTTACGGCAAGACGTTTCAGATTGTCAGGCAGCCCGAAAAGATCGGTCGCTATGCCACCCGGACAAGCGGCCATGACCTTCACGCCATAGTCTTTCATCTCATACTGTAAAGAGCGTGTGAAGACCCGTATGTATGATTTGGTTGCCGCATACATTGCAAGCCCGGGCATAGGCATCCAGCAAGACATGGATGACATATTCAGAATCCACCCTGTGTTTTTCTTACTCAGCCGCCCCGCCATCCAGCGTGAGAGCAGAGTGACTGCCCTCACATGAAGGTCGATAAAGCAATTGATTTTAGTGTCGCTGATCTCAGTGACAGGTGCAAAAGCGAATATGCCGGCATTGTTTATCAATATATCCGGCTCAAGCGATGTCTCCGCAAGGAAACTCTCCAGAGTTTCTACGATTTTGGGAGAAGTGAGATCAGCAGTGAGAAGTTCTGCCCTGACTTCCGGATACTCAGAGCGCAGACTTTCCAAAGCGGAGGAGAGGCGTCCGGCTGATATGTCAATCATTACCAACCGGCAGTTTCGTGAGACGAGCTGACGGCAAAAGGAGAAACCGATGCCACCTGCAGCCCCCGTGACAATGGCACAATGCCCCGACAAATCACTTAACTTTCCCATCGCGCTCCTTAATTTCCTTAATTTCTTTTCGGATACCTTCGGGAAGATTATCAAGGTGTTTGTGGCAGGCCATTTCTCGGGAATACATACGGGCAATGCAATAATTCACATGGTCACATCCGCAACGATGACACGGATCCTCTTTCATACGATTGACAAAATCAGGCTCATTGAGCAGCGCACGTCCCATCTGAATGAAATCAAAGCCCTCTTCGTCAAGCACTTTGTCGGCATTTCCACGCTTTATCACACCTCCTACGTAGATAAGCGGGAGTTTCAGCTCTTTACGGAAAATGCGTGCATCGTCAAGGAAAAAGAGTTCTTTGAAGGGTTCAGAGGGTATCATCATCTTCCCTACCATCCTTACCCCATATTTGAGCCACCATTGCTTCATATAATAGGTCATGGAATATATAGGCATCTCTCCGCGCATGACATACATCGGTGCCTTGCTTACGAATCCTCCGGAAAGCACGAGCGCATGGGCTCCGAGATTTTCAAGTTCATGTGCCACAGTGAGACAGTCATCTATTTCCATTCCACCTTTAAAACCGTCGCGCATGTTGGTCTTTACTATTATTCCCATGTCGTTGCCGGCAGCCGCCATTACCTCTTCCATACATTCCTGCATGAAACGCATACGGTTTTGCAGACTGCCTCCATATTCATCGCGCCTGTGGTTGGTGTAGGGAGAGAGAAATTGTGAAATCAGATAGCCATGTCCGGCGTGTACCTCCACACAGTCAAAGCCTGCATCACGTGCGGTCCTTACGGCATCTCCGAAATTACGCGCCATCTGTTTTAACTCATCTTTTCTCATTCCTCTCACAATAGTGGGTGAGTAGAGATTGAATCCTGAGGAGGCACCTACAGGAATGCCTCCGGCTGTGGCTATGTGGGTCATGTTGCCGCAGTGTCCTATCTGAATGGAAGCCTTGGCCCCGAAACGGTGGATGCCGTCGGTGATTTCACGGAGCGGGGCCACAATCTCGGGACGAAGCCATAATTGGGTGGTAAAAGACAGGGCAGAACGACATATACCGGCGTAAGCGAGGGTGGTCATCCCGACACCGCCTTCAGCCACACTCCAATGATAATCACGTAATTGTGGTGTCGGGTTATTATCTTTCCCCATCCCTTCGAAAGCGGCGGAACGTATGGTGCGGTTACGCAGAGTGACAGGCCCGATATTTGCTGGTGTAAACAACTTCATAATCAGTAGATGAAGGGTATAATATAACGCAGATGCAGTGAAGTGAACTCGTCACCGAATCTTGAGGTATAACGTGCGTGGAGACTTTTGGCGCGTGGGGCGAGATTGGCAAAAGTCCAGAGAGCGAACACAGCTCCGGCAACCGACCATGTGAGGATGGCAAATCCGACCCATTCAGTGAATTCTCCGAAATAATTTGCTCCCGTCACCCAATGGTAAAGACCCCTCTTAGGTATGTAATGTTTTGTATCGCCCGGAGCACGAAGGGTGCGGATCACATGGTCGGAATGTATATTGATGGCCATTCCGACAAAAAACATCACGCTGCCCAAAATAAAAAGAGGAGAATAAAGCCAAGCCGGCGTATAGAATCCCGGTGGTGAAAGGTGGAAGAGCCAACCCCCTATCATATAAGCATTGATGGAGTTGAAAATCATTCCCATTACGATTATGGCCAATGGCATACGGCTCTTTCCTCTCATAAGGAAAGGGAAAATGAAACTACGTTGGAAGTAATGCAGCTCGAAAAGGGAAGCCATGACGCAAGGGGCTGCTTCAGTAGCTCGCGGACTGAGACACCATATCAGGGCCATGAGTATAAAGGCCGGCGCTTCCATGATGACCCATCCGGCTTTATTATTGAGCGACGGACCCCATTNGGCACTGAAGGTCATACCATAAGCAGCCTCAATCTTTTGGAGGGCGAAAAATACAATCACTGCCAGCACGGCCATTGAGCCTACCACTATATTATAGAATGTGGAATCGAAAATCATTTTTCAAAAAATTGACATCTGAGCAGTTGGTGTTAACTTGACTGCAAAATTAATAAAATTATTGATATTTGCAGTAACGCGGAAAAATAGTTACCTTTGTGATTCAAACAAAAATTATCTTATCTATCCGGTCTGCNTAAAAGACAGAGCCCACCGAACGTACGTCAATACGCTTAACAGATGCGATGAAAGATCTTCTAATGTTTATCAGGCGCTTCGCTCGCCCGTACAGATGGAATGTGGTATGGAGCGTGGTATTTAATTTTCTCACCACCTTCTTCACACTTTTTTCCTTTGCTTTCATAATGCCCATTCTGCGCATTCTCTTCCAGATTGACACAACTACTTATTCTTTCATGGAATGGGGTAGCGGTGACATTAAGGAGGTGGCACTTAACAATTTTTATTGGTATGTCACTACTTTGATCGATCGGTTCGGAGGTTCGGCCACTTTGGCTCTTATGGCGTTGCTCCTTATAATAGGCACTTTTCTCAAGGTCATTACAGCTTATCTTAGCGATTACTTCATGATACCGTTGCGTAACGGTGTGGTAAGGGATATCCGTAATAATCTTTATAGAAAGATTGTGTCGCTTCCCATAGGCTTTTATACTCATGAGCGAAAGGGAGATATAATGAGCAGGTTGAGCGGTGATGTAACTGAGATAGAGGTGTCGGTGGCAGCCAGTCTGGCAGCTCTTGTAAAACAACCCATAATGATAATTGGCTGTCTGGCGATGATGCTGGTGATCAGTTGGAAACTCACGCTGTTCGTGTTTGTCCTGCTCCCTTTTGCCGGTTGGATAATGGGCAGTGTCGGTAAAAAACTCAAAGCTAAATCTCTCAGGGCGCAAGAACTTTTGGGCACGATTTTATCCACAACAGAGGAAACCATCGGTGGCCTGCGAGTGGTAAAGGCTTTCAATGCCGAGAGGCAGATGGAGCGTATGTTCGGCGAGGAGACAAACGAATTTCTGGAAGTCAGCAATTCTATCCAGCGTCGTTATGCCCTCGCACACCCGATGAGTGAGTTTTTAGGCACCATCGCCATCTGTATTGTGCTTTGGTTCGGAGGAACGCTCATACTTGACGGTACATCAATGATCGATGCCTCGAGTTTCATTTACTACATGGTGATNTTTTACAGCATTATAAATCCCGCTAANGAGTTGTCTAAAGTTGGTTATACGATACAGAAAGGTCTGGCGGCCTTGAAACGTATAGACATGATAATCTCCGCCGATAATCCTATTAAGGATGCTGCCCGGCCTGTCACACTTTCCTCCGCAGAGGCAAGTAGAGGAAGCATCTCACTGAAGAACGTAGATTTCAGTTACGACGGAGAACGTAAGGTAATAGATGATGTGTCTCTGGAGGTGAAACCCGGCATGACAGTGGCCCTGGTCGGTCAGTCAGGTTCCGGGAAATCCACTCTTGTCGACCTCATCCCGCGTTTCTGGGATGTCGCCGGAGGCGAGGTGGAAGTAGACGGTCATAATGTAAAAGACTATAAAGTCAGTGAGCTCCGTTCTCTCATGGGTAATGTCAATCAGGAGGCGATATTGTTTAACGACACTTTCTTCAACAATATAGCTTTCGGAAGTCCCGACGCCACCATCGAACAGGTTGAGAACGCTGCAAGAATCGCCAATGCTTACGATTTTATAATGGATACGCCTGACGGGTTCAACACCATGGTGGGAGACAGGGGAGGACGTCTTTCAGGAGGGCAGCGTCAACGCATAAGCATAGCCCGTGCCGTTCTGAAGAATCCTCCGATCCTGATACTTGATGAGGCTACCTCGGCGCTTGACACGGAAAGCGAAAGACTGGTGCAGGAGGCTCTGGAGCGCCTTATGCGAGATCGTACCACCCTTGTGGTTGCCCACAGGTTGTCTACCATAGCCAATGCTGATCTTATATGTGTCATGCATGAGGGACGTATAGTGGAGCGAGGTACACATGATGAACTTATGGCCCTTAACGGACATTATCGAAGGCTCGTAGAAATGCAGCAGGTGTGAATTATAAATCCATATACTGATTTTAGGGCTTGGAATAGGGCGGATTTAAGAAAAAAAGTTTAATTTTGCGTCATACTATGTAATCGAGTAAAAATTAACATTCAGGAGTTATTTTTTAGGAGATTGCCCCATATCCGAAAGAAATGAGAAAAGTAACAGTATTAACTTCAGGAGAGGCCAATGGAGCCGAACGCCTCATAACTCTGTTTAATGANGGTAACCGCATCCGGATCGATACGGTAGTGACAGACGGCGATGCAGAAACGCTTAAGGAACGCTTCGGAAAATTTGGTGTGGAANTTATAGGTCTCACCCCTGAAAGCACCCCCGATGAGCTTGTAGAGGCAGGCAATATGCTTGCTGCCCNGGAGATAGAACTTTATGCCTTTGACGGGTATGAGGGAGTTTTGGCCCCATGGATAAAAGAACATCATAACGACCGTGTCGTGGTGTTGTCTTCAGCCGAAGAGGCGCCCAGGGAGGTTGTGGCGGCTTTAGCCATGATCGACCGTGGTAATGAGCAGGGGCGCACAGCCGAACTGCCTCCCGTGCCCAAGACAGTAGACGAGGAGTGGGCCGAGACGCTTCAGATTGATTTCGATTCAAAAAAAGCCGAGGAGGCTGCCGAGAGAGTGGCCGCAGCCACACAGACTCCCCCTCCTGTGCCCGGACAGCAGGCTCCCAACGTGCCCCCTGTGCCCGGAAATCAGAATTTCGCTCATAATCCCCAATACGGGCAGCCCCCCGTGGGAATGCCGCAGCAGCCGGTTAGCTTTGGCAACAGGCCTGTCAACAGTGAGCCGATGCCTCCCACTTATCTTGTATGGTCGGTCATCATGACAGTGTTGTGTTGTCTGGTGCCGGGAATCGTGGCCATTATATTTTCTTCCCAAGTAAGTACAAAGTATTATTCCGGTGATCTGGAGGGTGCTAAAAAAGCTTCACGTAACGCAGAGATATGGATTATCATTTCATTTGTACTCGGTGTGTTGTCAGCCACTCTCTATATGCCGATCATGCTTATAAGTTGATCAGCCTGGTGCCACTTTTTCATCTTTACAGCTTACCGTAAGGTTTTTCAAAGATATTGAAACCATAAAATTATAATGCACCCCGAAAGTCTGATACAAAACTTTCGGGGTGCATTCATATTTGATTGAATTGATTGCCAAACGGCGTGTATGATTTTTTAAATTGATTCGCGGCGTATTTTTTCATAAGCTTTATCGTGTCCGTAAATCGAGGGCCGTACTATCCATCTCTGTATACAATAAGCCAATACGAGATATACTCCCGCGAGAATCCAGAGATGTATGTAATCACCGCTTACCTGAGCAAGCGAAGCCCCGTTGGCATTCATGCGGATAAATCCTTCTACACCCCATGTGGCGGGTACACAGTCGCTGACAAAGTGCCAGAAGGGTGACATTGCGTAGCGGGGCCAAGTGAGTCCGGAGAGGAAGAGGAAGATCACCGATGTGACAACCCATATCACGAATATTGATTCACGTTCCCATACAATTCCTTGCACACAGAAACCGAGAGCTACCGACGCAATGAACAGAGGAAGAAGAAAAGCCATGATTTCAAGGAAATTGCCTGCCATTGGAAAGGAGAACATAAGCGGGACGTAGTGGGTGAGGTAAATGATGGGGAGTGACATGATTGTAATGTAACACATCATCTGGCCGAACATTGTCATACATACGTTGGGAGTTTCGTTGACACCGTTGTAGCCGATAAGCTCCGGACGTTCCCTCTTTGCACCTCCCGCCATTCCGGCAGCCAAAATAATGCTCTGTTGCAAGATGAGGATAAGCACACCGGGCATAATGAAAGAGTCAAAACCGCTCTCGATATTGCCCATCGGCACATACTCTATAGGCATGAGGTCGCCATCAGTAATGGTGGTTGCAAGCGGAGCGATATTATTGATTTTCTCGGTTAAGATTTCTGCACCCATAGCTTGCGATACGTTGGTGCTTGCCACGAGGAAAGAACGATAGCGGAGCAGAAGACTCGCCTCACAGAATAGGGCAGCGTTGGCTTGCTCACCTCTGCCGATTTTTTGACCGAAGCCCTCGGGAATCTCAAGAATACCGAAACATTTCTTGTCGTCCATCCCTCGACGTGCTTCAAGAAGGTCGGGGGCATACCCAATTACCCAAATCTCCTGTGTAGCGTCGAGATTNCGCACGAGTTCGCGGCTCATGCTGCTGCGATCGTGGTCAACCACAATCATCTTCAGGTCTCTCACCTGTTCGGGATTATAGATAAGTGAGTAGACCACCGGATAAGCCAGCGGAAGGAAAAGGAAGAATATTATGAGTCCCTGATCGTGAAGCACTAATTTAAACTCACGGCAATATACCTCCAAAAACTGGCGGATTTTTGATTTTATATATTTCCACATAGCTGTTACTGTTTAGGGGGCATATACCGGTTTTGCCATCTCTCTCTTTATACGCCAAAGCATCGTGAAGGGGAGGAGCATAAAGATGATGTAGGCCACAAACCATATTCGTGAATAATAGATATGCACTCCGTCAAGGGCTTGATCGATATAGATAAGGAAGTTATATCTTATCGGAAGAATCCAACTGAATATGCCGATTGAGGTGTACATACTCTCTACAGGGAAGGAGAAGGCGGCGATTGAGAAGGAGAGGATACCCAAGAGTGCCGACACGGAGAGCGACAGACGAAGGCTGGGAAGGACACCGAAGAAGAATATCGCGCAGCCTTGACAGGCGAATACATACATCACTTCAGAAACGGTGAGCCAAAACCAAGACCCATAGACAGGATAGCCGTTTATCTTATACAACCACGATTCCATAAATATAGCCACTACGAGCCAAATTATGGTTTGGGGGAGAAGTTTGGCAGCTAACGCCTTGACGATTGACCCGTTTGCCATACGAAGAAGCTTGACGGAGGTGCCATATTTAATTTCCTGACCCAAAGAGAAGCAGGTGACAAGGAAAATCATCAGCTGAAGCACACAAGGAATGAACGAATTACACAAATAAATTGCGTAATTCATACCCGGGTTATGTATGGCACGTGCCTCGATGTTGATAGGTAGCATCAAAGGTGTCACCTCATCTTCAGTAGCTCCAACGGCAGCTTCCAACACGTTTAAGGCAATTCCCGCCTTCGTGTAGAGTGCTGTGGTCTTGAAAGTCTTGAAAAGAAGTGAGCCGGGCACAAAATAGGTCATATTGGTGTAGAAGGTTATCACCGGCTTACGCCCTGCGAGGAGATCTTGCTGGTAATCTTCCGGTATGAGGAAGTAACCGAAAATCTTACCCTCCTGCATCTGCTGACGNGCTTCTGTGAAACTGTTGCAGTTGTCCACAAGGTCCACCATCTCCATTCCTGCCAATTGCTGGGTTACGGAACGGGAGATAGATGAGCCGTCTTTATCGACCATAGCAGCCGGCACCTTTATCGGCAACCCGTTATCCATCAGATTGGTTAGGAAAAGGAAGCAGAATAGAGGCAGGATGAAGAAGGCCAACCAATAGATGGGCCTTCTCACAATCTGGAGTATGCTTCTTATGAAAATAGCTTTCATAACTCAGATAGACTGAAGGTGATTATTTTTGTCCCTCAAGAATCACCGACATACCCGGACGAAGGTTCTCAATATTTTTTTCAGGACGTGCTTTGATCTGGAATGTACGGGCATCGAAGTCGCCGGTAGATTTGGTAGCTTGCCAGTTGGCGTAGGTGCCGAGGTCTTTAATATAATATACCTTTACCTCCTCCTCTTTGTCGAGGGCAGGGATTCTAACTTTCAGTTTGGTGCCGAGAGTGATGTCTTTNAGAAGTGTTTCACGCACATTGAACACTACCCAGTGGTCATTTTTCTGGAGTGACATTATGGGTGCGCCTGTAGCTACGAGTTCCGAAACGTGAGGATAGATTGTAGTGATTTCACCATCACACGGAGCCACGAGATACTGGTCTTCGAGGAGGGCATTGACTTCGTTCACACTGCCCTTGGCGACATTCACCATAGCGAGGGCAGCTTCCTTATCCTCTTTCTGTGCACCGGCTTTTGCAAGTTCATACTGACTTTTAGCGGCTGCTTCTCCGGCTGTGGCTGCCTGATAAGCTGCCTTGGCCTCGTCACGTTTCTGTTCGCTGATCACACCTTTGGCAAAGAGGTTCTCCATACGGTCGTAAGTTTTCTTCGCTATCCCGGAAGCGGCTTTGGCCTGCTGATAAATTTCAAAGGCTCCTTGAATGATTTGGGAGCGAGTTCCGGCATCAATCTTTTTATTCGCGGCGGCTGCGGCATTTTCCATTGCCTCCGCCTGACCGAGACGGGCATCTACGAGTGTGGATTTGATTCTTACGAGTGTGTCACCGGTCTTAACTTTGGTACCCTCCTCCACAAAAATCTCGGTCACACGTCCCGGGAGCTTGCCGGAGATGCGTATTTCAGTTGCATCTGCCTGACCCTGCACTGTGTCGGGACCCTGCTTGATTGCCAGGAAGCCGAATACCGCGAGAGCAGCGAGAACGAGGAGCACGATCACTATTGTGAGGATGAGCATACGGTCTTTTTTGGTAACGGCATTCTCATCTGAGGTGGCCTGAGAGGAAGTAACGGTTTTTATATCATTAGTTGCCATAGTGGTAGAAATAATTTTTTCAATTGTGAAGAATATGATTCGATTTGAAACTTAAGGGAAGTTAATAAGTGGAAGAGTCTATTAATAAATCAAGCGGTTGATGATATTAATAAATCAGGTTGCCGAGCACTTTGGCGAGATAAGTCTCACAGAGACGGATGCCGATTTCAGCATCGATTTTCTCAGAATTGGCTTTTAACCAAGCGGTCTGCGCCCCTATCACATCGTTGGTGGTCATAACCCCTTCCCTGAACGCTATTTGTGCCTGACGCAGATTCTCGTCGGCCTTATCAAGATTGGTGACAGTCATTGTGTAGGTTTTTTTTGCCTCGTCAAAGCTGAACTGTGCCTGGCTCACCTGGAGAGACACCTTTTCTTCCGTGTCCTCAAGCATCAGGCGGCTTGCAGTGGTGTTAGCTTTGGCCGCTCTGTATCGGTTGTAATTCCCTCCCCAATGCCATAAAGGAATTGTCACGGCGGCTCCTACAGAAAATCCTCCGCCGAAGCGTTTTTCAAAACCGTCGATTACGTTGGGATTTGAGAAAGAATAGGCTCCGACAAGAGCAATTTTGGGAAGCATCTCGCCCATAGCGAGTTTCTCACGGCTTTGTAGCATATTTATTCCCTGGCGTATGATTTCAAGATCTTGCCTGCGTGAATATACCTCCTGCAAGTTGATTTCCTTCGGTTGTGTAGCCGAATAGGCGTTTCTCAGTTCCTCGTCACGAAGTTCCATCCGGGTGTTTACGGGTAGTCCGCAAAGTTGGGCAAGAGCCATGCGTGAAAGAGTAAGGCCGTTGCCTACTTTCGTCTGTGCGATCTTCGCTTCATTTAAAGCCACCTCTACCGTCAGCAGGTCGCTTTTAGTAGCCACACCCTCATCAAGCATAGCCTGCACGTTATAGCGCAATGTGTCGACAAGATTTACAAAACTGTCCGCGAGTCTTTGTTTCTCCCTGAGCGACACCACAAGCCAGTAGGCTTCATCTACAGCGAATACCACATCTTGGGTAAGACTGTTGCGTGAAGCTTTNGCGAGCAGTTCCCCGTATCCTGCGATTTCGTTCAAGGCCCTTATCTGGCCGCCCATGAATATAGGTTGAGTAAGGGTAATAGCCCCGGCGAATACATTATGTACGTCATAACTCATGGCCTCTTTGGGTATCACGGCTACTTCGGTAGGAATCATGCTTCCGGTCGACGGGTCAGTGATCGGCTTGCCTGAAGGATCTTTAAGAATATTATATTGATACGACTGTGTGGCAGGGTCAAAACTCATTGTAGGTAGCTTTGCGTCTTCACCGAGCAGTCGGATTTCATGTTGATTATACATGTAAGTGCCGGTGAAGTCAATTCCCGGGAGATAGGCTGAGTGGGCAGCTTTTTTGTAATACTCGGCACTCCGGAGATTTTCCTCAGCCATACGAATTGTCTTATTGTTCCTCACCGCCATATTACGACAGGAATCAAGTGTGACGGAGGCTGTGGCCGATAATGCAGGTGCTGCGAGAACGAATAATAAGTATATTTTTTTCATACTTTTTAGTGGATGAGGGAAAGAATATGGAAGATTAACCGGTAAATCCGGATAGGTGTATGCAGTAAACCCCTCTGAAAAGATTACAAAATTAAAAGCTTTTTGTTTAATTTTAACATCATAAACCTTAAAAAAAGATAAGAATGCCGGTTGACAATTAAAAATTGAGGTAACAGTCATGAAAGGTGTAAAACCTGTAGATTAATTGTGAAACGTGTGGGTAATTAAAACCTTACAGACTTTATTGACAGGCGGGGAGTTTGGTCAAGTCATCGGAAATGGCTAAATTTGCAAAAGAAAAGTCTTTGAGCCATAATATTAGAGAAGACATATAGGACTTATGAGATTTTTATGAGAAACATCATACGCAATGAATGGCATCATACAAAAGTTAAAACCTGAGACCTACGGGAAGGCTTATCTGAGTCTGTTCAGGCTTGGATTGCCGGTATTGGTGACGCAGATAGGAATCATTCTTGTGAGTTTCGCCGACACCATGATGATCGGTGCATACGGTGTCAACGAGTTGGCGGCGGCAGCCTTTGTCAACAGCCTTTATTTCGTGGTGACAGTGATGCTGATAGGCTTTGCCGGCGGAGTGACCCCGATTATCGGAGCGCTGTATGGCCGGGGTGATCACAAGGAAGGGGGAGTGATGCTGCGTGCCGCTCTTCAGATGAATCTTATTCTTGCTCTGATCTTTACGGGGGTGATGGGCGGAATCTATTTTATTCTTGACCATTTCGGCCAGGATCCGGAGCTCATGCCGATAGCCAGAGATTATTATCTGATCATCTTATGGACCATCATACCGATGGCGGTGTTCAATTGTATTCAACAGACGGCCAACGGCACAACCGATACGGCTACCCCCATGTGGATAATCCTCGGAGCAGATGTGTTGAACATCTTAGGCAATTATATGCTGATATTCGGTAAATGGGGCTGTCCTGAATTGGGATTGCGCGGAGCAGGGATAAGCACGTTGGTGGCCCGTACACTGGGAGCGGTCGCGATTGTAGTGGTGATTGCCGTAAGGAAGCGTTATAAAGTGTATTGGAAAGCCATGTGTGGCCTACATGCGGGGAAGACACGTCGTTATCGTGTATGGGTCACCAGTTATCCTTTGATGATACAGAGCGGCGTGGAATGTGGCTTATGGTCATTCGGTGCAGTTGTAAGCGGCTGGTTTGGAAAAATACAGTTGGCTTCCTATCAGGTTATGAATACTATTTCCCAGTTAGGGTTCATGATTTACATGAGTTTTGGAGTAGCTACCTCCATCAGAGTAGCCAATTTCACTGGTGTAGGCGACATCCCGGGCATCCGACATATCACCAAGGCCGGTCTTCATATAGTGCTTTTGTTGGCAACCTTGGCTTCGATAGTATTCTATTTCTTTGCAGATGACCTTGTTCATCTCTTTACTCCCAGTCAGGATGTAACCGTATATGCCCTGTTGCTGGTGGCGCCAATGATCCTCTATCAGTATTGCGACGGCACACAACTGACATACGTCAACGCCCTACGGGGCACTTCAGAAGTAAAACCTCTGTTATGGATCGCTCTGTTGTCATATATTGTCGTAGGGATTCCTCTGATGTTATGGATGGCATTGGGTCTCGAGTTGGAGACCCGTGGTGTCTATTATAGCTTTTCAGGCGCCTTGACAGTAGCGGCCGTGCTTCTTATCTGTGTGTTCCGCCACACATTGAAGAGGAAAGTGAGCCTGAAAGCAGATTAAAGTAATTTGTTAAGACTCTTTAATACGAAAAATTGTGAATTGTCAAAGAAAAGTTATTACTTTGCAATCCAAAACGATATGAAACATCGTTCGCATGGCCGAAACCATAGCGGATTATATTAATCAGAAAGAGAGCAATGGGTAAAATCATAGCTATCGCCAATCAAAAAGGAGGCGTCGGAAAAACCACGACAGCTTTCAATTTAGGGGCCTGTCTGGCTACAGACGGTAAAAAGGTTCTGCTTGTGGACGCAGATCCCCAGGCTAATGCCACATCAGGATTAGGAGTGGATGCCGATCAGTCGGAGATATCCATCTATGAATGTCTTGTTGACGGACAGGATGCCCGTAATGCCATACTTCCCACCTGTGTCGAGGGATTGAGCATAATCTGCTCACGCATAGATCTTGTAGGCGCGGAGGTGGAACTGATGAACCGCCGTGACCGGGAGAAGGCCTTGTTAAAGGTGCTTGAGCCACTCAAAGAGGACTACGATTTCATATTGATCGACTGCAGTCCGTCATTAGGTGTGATTACTGTCAATGCTCTTACTGCGGCTGACTCCGTGATTATACCTGTGCAGGCGGAATATTTCGCGTTGGAGGGCATCTCACAGTTGCTCAACACTATCAGAATCATAAAAAGCCGTCTGAAACCATCTCTGGAGATAGAGGGCTTCCTGCTGACAATGTATGACGCCCGTCTGCGTCTGGCCAACCAGATTTTCGAGGAACTCAAGGGACATTTCGGGGATATGGTTTTCACAACGGTCATCCCGCGCAACATCAAGCTTTCGNAANCTCCAAGCNACGGGTTGCCTGTGATATTGTATGATCCGGAGAGCCGCGGCTCTATCGCTTACGGTCAGCTGAGTAAGGAAGTCATAGCGCGCAACCGCCGAAAGAGAAGCTGATCATTTATTTCAACAATAACAGCCAAGATACAAATACCGGATAACGAATGGCATTGAAACGAAATGCATTGGGACGTGGCCTCGATTCGCTTATCTCAATGAACGACATACAGACCGGCGGATCGTCGGCAATAAATGAGATAGAGCTTGACCTCATTTATCCTAACCCGGAGCAACCGCGTCGCATCTTCAACGAGGAGACACTTGACGAACTGGCCAATTCCATCCGTGAATTGGGCATAGTTCAACCTTTGTCGTTGCGTGATGCCGGCGACGGCACTTATCAGATAATCGCGGGAGAAAGACGTTGGCGTGCCGCCCGCATGGCCGGCCTTCAGACANTNCCNGCTTACATACGCACANTCNCCGATTCTGAAGTGACGGAGATTNGCGCTGATAGAAAATATACAACGTGAGGATCTCAACGCTATAGAGGTGGCCTTGGCTTTCCGGAAGCTCATCGATACATATCATCTCACACAAGACCGTCTTTCGGAACGCATAGGAAAGAAACGCACCACCATAGCCAATCATCTCCGTCTTCTCAAACTGCCGGCAGAAATTCAGCTCGGTCTGCGCGACCGGAAGCTTGATATGGGTCATGCGCGGGCTCTCCTTTCAGTGGCCGACCCCAAAGCACAGCTTGATCTCTACAATCAGATTATAAAAGAGGGTCTCTCTGTGCGCCGGGTTGAGGAAATGGCGCGTCAGCTCGGAGCTGAACAGCTCCCCATCGAACAAAAGCCGGAAAAGGTAAAAAGGGATAACGGACGTTTCGACCTTTTTGCCCACAGTCTTTCCGATTTTTCTCCCACTCCTGTGAAGTTTGCCCGCACAGCTGACGGCAAAGGATCAATAACATTTAAATTCGCTTCTGACGAGGAGCTGCAGCAGCTTGTTGAGCTTTTCGAGAAGATGAAGAATACCTGACCTGGACTCTATGAAATTACAAGCCATACTTCTATTATTACTGATAGCGATAATGTCGCCTGACCTGCCTAAGGCTCAGCCCGCCACTGTACCGCCTGATTCTACTGTCTATCTGGATGCAGATATGCTTGTGCGCGCTCCGGCTGACGACTATGGATATGATGCGGCTGCGGATACGGTGCCTACGGTGGTTGTGGACGAACATTCACCATACGGGCTTGACGGAAAGAAAATATTCAATCCCTCTCCCGACAGGGCAGTGTGGCTCTCGGCTCTCTTCCCCGGATTAGGTCAGGTCTACAATCGTCGTTATTGGAAGCTGCCAATAGTGGTGGGTGGATTCATGGGGCTCGGTTATGCAACCAGCTGGAACAATAATCAACTCACAGAGTACACCCAGGCCTATCGTGACCTGATGGACAATGATCCGGCCACCAACTCTTACATGAATTTTTTCCCCTCCACCACAAAGGAAGAGGATCTTGACAAGACATGGCTCACCAATGTAATGCGTTCACGCCGTGATTTCTATCGCCGCAACCGCGACTTATGCATAATCTGTCTTGTAGGTATGTATATGTTATGCATGGTGGATGCCTACGTTGACGCCTCTCTCGCTCATTTCGATATATCTCCCGACCTGTCGGTAGACTGGAGTCCGGCTATGATGGTAGATCCCTCCGACCGTAAGATCAGCCTGGGTATCAATTGGGCTTTTAACTTTTAATGCTTATAGTTCTCCCCCATAATATGAAAAGACATTTATTATTGGCTCTCCTTGCAGCAGCTTCTCTCGCAGGATTTGCCAAGACCACTAAAGATAAGAAGCCGAATGTGCTTGACTTGAAGACAAGTATCACAGATCAGGCCATCGTGTATCCTGAGAGTTTTGAAGCTGATGCACATAAATTGCGTGAAAGCTGGTTTATCAAGAATTATACCGCCACCGACAATCGGTTTGAGACGGAGCCTGATGCAGATGTTAGTGATGCCGAGATGATAAAGCGTCTTTCAGCATTGCCTACTGTAATAGAGATGCCCTACAATCAGATTGTACGCAGCTACATCGATCGCTATACCAAACGGGGTAGGGAGCAGGTCGCCGCTATTCTTGGCTTGAGCCTCTATTATATGCCTATATTTGAACAGGCGCTTGAGGAAAAAGGACTTCCTCTCGAACTGAAGTATCTTCCGGTAGTTGAGTCCGGGCTTGATCCCAATGCAGTGTCAAAACACGGTGCTGCCGGTCTCTGGCAGTTTATGCTCGGCACAGCCAAGGGTTTGGGTCTGGAGGTCAATTCTCTTGTGGACGAGCGTCGTGATCCATACGTGGCTTCTGAAAGAGCAGCTTCCTACCTTAAAGATCTTTATGCCATGTACGGCGACTGGTCATTGGCTATAGCTGCTTATAACTGTGGCCCCGGTGTAATAAATAAAGCCATACGCAGGGCCGGTGGAGAGGCAAAGGATCATGATTTCTGGTCGATTTATAATTATCTTCCCGCCGAGACACGAGGATATGTACCTATGTTCATAGCTGCCAACTATGTGATGGAATACTATCCGCAGCATAATATCTCTCCTGTCTTGCCCGTGAAACCATTGGTGATGGATACACTTCAGGTATCAAACCGCGTGCATTTCAACCAGATTTCAAAGGTACTGGATATTCCTGTGGATGAATTAAGAATCCTGAATCCTCAGTTTCGTGCCGATCTTATTCCCGGCAATGAGGCAGTCACCTACACCTTGATCCTCCCTTCTCAGCAGATTCATGCTTATTTGCTGAGCGAAAATGATATTCTTAATTTCGAGTCAGACAAATATGCCAAGCGGGATGCCGTTGAGCCGGGCGAGATGCCGAGTGATGCTCTACATGCCATTGACGGCACAGAGGTGTGGCCTACAGATACCGGTGAGGCTGATGTCGCTTTGGCAGCAGCCCAAGGGAAACCTTCCGTGATAGTGCATAAGGTGGCATCCGGTGAAAGTCTCTATTCGATTGCCGAGAAATATGGGGTGACAGCGGCTGAAATCAAGAAAAGTAATAATCTCCGTCGTAATGCAGTGAGAGTGGGTCAGCAGCTACGCATCACTACCACTCAACCGGGAGATGCCGAGGTGGCTCAGTCTGCTCCCACCCGTCAGCAAACTCAGTCAGCTCCTGCCTCTTCAAAGAAAACCACTAAGACCTCTCAGACAGGTAAGACACAAACTGCGAAAGCTGCCGCTCCAAGTTCGCATAAGATCAAGAGCGGTGAGAGTCTCTCATCTATTTCAAAGAAATATGGAGTTTCTATCGCAGAACTGAAGGCGGCCAACGGCATGACCTCGGATGCTCTCCGTGCAGGAGCGACTTTGAAAATACCCGCCAAAAAAGCTAAGGCCTCTTCATCCACAGGATCTTCTGCAAAGAAGAGTAGTAGCAAAAAGAGCTCATCCAAGAAGAAGAAGAGAAAAAGATAAAATTCAGAGCTTTTTTTGCAGAACATTGGAGTTGCATTATGTTATGGGAATGTCCTTGCATATTGCAACTTCATTTTTTATCTCGATTTTTATACTGTCATGATGTTTTTTTTCAACAGGCCATGCAGTATTTGGGGTTGAGGCCTATCTTTAAATAGTGAACTCACAGTTAGAAATAGATAATCACACTTTGGTTGAGGAGTGCAGAAAGGGAGATAAGGAAGCCTTAAATCTTTTTTATCTCCGTTTTGCACCCCGTATGCTCAGTGTGATACGCCGTTATGTAAATGATCAAAAAGATGCGGAAGACATTCTGCATGACGGGTTTATCGTAGCCTTCACACGACTGTCTTCTTTACGCGATGCCGGAAAAGTTGACTATTGGCTTGCCTCCATCATGAAGAATCTGTCGTTGCACTTCCTGCAGGCTCAGGATGTCACNCAGATACTTCATGATATTCCCGATGTCGAGGACACCCCACAGATTGAGGATATAATTGATCTGGAGNCANTTGAAANTTTGATCACACGNCTTCCGGCAGGCTATCAGAAGGNTTTCCGTCTTGNTGTCTTAGAGAATAAATCGCATAAGGAGATAGCCAAACTACTGGGTATAGCTCCTAATNCATCCTCTTCACAGTTATTTCATGCCAAACTGATGATGAGGAAACTCATAACTGAATATAAAAAGCAGACCGGAGTCTGGAGTATACTACTGTTAGGAATTATTGGAGGTTTGGTGATATGGCGTAATATCCAAAGCAATAATCCTTCTGCGGAACTTCTGACCGTTGAACGAAAGAGCATCTCACTGACGCAAGCTGCACCGATTGTTATAGCAGAAGGTATTAAAAAGAGTGAAGTGGGTAATACAGATAAAGAATCTTCTGGTACGGGTAAAGTATCTAAAGGTTCAGGAAATACCGATCCTGATAATGTGACGGAAGTTTCAGAGACTTCTGTCTCAACTCCTGACAACCATGAAAACAGTCTTAAAGAGGTTAAAGAGTCAGATCAAGTAGAAGTTGGTGTGACCGAGCCGCCTCTTTATGCCTATAGCGATAATGTGGAGTCAATGCCGGAAATTAATGAAGTTAAAGTCTCTTCAAGTTTATGGTCATTAAGATTGAGTGCTGATCCGGGTTTCCTTAAGTTAGGGAATGGCTCAAAGGATGATTTAATGTATGGTGCTAATCCTGAAACTCCTCCTTCTGTCGATTTTAACGGCCCGTGTGATAAACCTAATAAGCCTACAAATCCGGATACTGATGGGATAGATAAAGATAAGAAATCATCAATACCTTCCGCTCGCTCACGAAACAGCGTGTATTCGAATTATGCTTCTGTACCCCATACTAATTCTTTACCTGTGTCGTTTTCTGCTTCTGTATCGAAAACGTTGAATAAGACTTTTAGTGTGGAATCCGGATTGACTTACACTTATTTACATTCCACTTTTGAGACCTATTCTTCCAAGAGTGACTGTTATTGGCATTATCTCGGTATACCGGTTAAAATAAATATCCGATCCTTCTCTTACCAAAGGGTAAAACTGTATGCCTGTGTAGGAGGCTCGATTGACATTCCTTTATATTCAAAAGCCGTTGTGAGCGATTCGCCATACGCTTCTTATTTAGAAGGTGGCAGATTTAATTCACCGGTTGTCTGGTCAATGTTTGTAGGATATGGTATAGGGATTAAACTCAGCAATAGGATTGATATCTTTTTGGAGCCGACGTTGCAGTATCATTTCAAACATGATTACACAGTGCCGAATGCATGGAGTGACAATCAATGGGGTTTCTCTCTTCCCATAGGTTTCCGCTTCAACTTCTAAGACAAATGGTATCATTGTTGGTTCAGGGATGTAAGTTTTTTTATGACCTCATGCAGTATTTTCAGATATTGAATATCTATAAGATAAGAATTGATTATATTTGCATCAGATTNATCAGTTAAGCTTAAAATNNANATACCAAGTAGTATGGGCNAAATTTATATGAAGANCGGAANCGGACCCAAACGGAAGTTATCGTTGTCATCGCNTCTTTCATACTTATGTGTTGCTATGATGTCATTATTGGGCTACGGCTGTTCCACTGAGCCCGATGAGCCTGATAACCCGGATAATCCCGATGATGACCGAATAGTGTTAATGTATGGCACTGTCAGCAGTACTTATGAAATTAAAAGTATGGCAGCTGACGATCCTTCTTTAGAGCCCGATTCGCTGATGGTCAAGGCTGAGGATAATAATTGATCAAGGTTGAGGATAATAATTAATAATCTGTTTATGAGAATTAACATAACTGCTGCCATCTCGCGTTTGTGTGCCTTATGTATGGGTATTTTAGGATTCGGTTGTTCTTCCGATCATCCTGATGAACTCTTGACGATGTATGGTACGCCTACAGGGGATTGGGAAATCAAGGGGACTGTCACTGATGAGGCGGGTAAGGCAGTGAGCGGAGCAAGTATAATAGCAGCGTGGCCCGACTACGATTCAAGTCTCTATCCGATAGCTGCCACTGAAACAGACGCCGCCGGAGCCTATATTGTAGAAGAGGATGGAAAGGTTGTCATCACCACTCTGAAAATCGTATGTATTCCTGATGATCCTGAGCTGAGCGCCGACTCCACAGTAGTGGAGTTGAATTACGTAAAGGATAAGACTCACCATGACAACTTTTGGTACGTAGGGACAGCCGAGGCTACGGTTGATTTCGTGTTAAAACCGGCAGATAATAAAGACTGATGGACAAAATATCTTTAAGACAGCGACTTGCCCTTGAACTCAACCGCAAGCTCAAAAACGATCGCCGGAGAGAACATCCTCTCCGGCAACTTTTCTGGGAATGTACATGGCGGTGCAATCTCGCTTGCCGACATTGTGGAAGCGACTGTAAGAGTTCGTCAGTGCTTCCCGACATGCCTGCCGAGGATTTCCTTAAAGTGGTGGATTCCATTCTACCTCACGTTAATCCTCATGTGCTGAATATAGTTATAACAGGGGGTGAGCCGTTAGTGAGAAAAGACTTGGAGTATGTAGGCCGGGAGCTTTATAACCGTGAGCTGCCCTGGGGTATTGTCACTAACGGCCTGTTGCTGACGAAGGAGAGGCTCGACAGTCTCCGTAGGGCAGGTATCCATAATATGGCCATAAGTCTTGATGGGCTCGAGGGAAANCATAATTGGATGCGAGGANANAGTNAGTCATTTNAAAAGGCGTATAACGCTATAAAAATGGTGGCCGCGGTGCCGGATGTTAATTTTGATGTGGTAACGTGCGTCAACCGTCGTTCGCTTCCCGAATTAAATCAACTGAAGAAGTTGTTGATAGAGGCCGGGGTTAAAAAATGGAGATTATTTACAATTTTCCCCTCAGGACGGGCTGCTCAGTATCCGGAATTTGACCTTACGAAGGAAGAAACAGAGGAATTGATGCGTTTTATCGTAGATACCCGTAATGAAGGCTGCATACGTGCTTCATTCTGTTGTGAAGGTTTTATGGGTGCATACGAAGGGAAAATCAGAGACCATTTCTTTGATTGCACAGCCGGTGTGACTGTCGCCTCCATATTGCTTGACGGAGGTATCGGAGCCTGTGCGAGTATCCGGGCTGACTATCGACAAGGAAATATATATCAGGATGACTTCTGGGATGTGTGGCAGAACAGATTCGAAGTTTACCGCAACCGGAAATGGATGAAGACCGGGATATGTGCCGACTGTTCTTTCTGGAGATACTGCGAGGGTAACGGTATGCATCTCAGAGATTCGGAAGGAAAACTGATGCACTGTCATTTGAAAAAACAATAATATAAGGATACAGCAGAAAAAACCGACAGACTATGCCTATCAATCAGCATAATCTGTCGGTTTTATTATCTTACTGCTTTATTTTCAGTGGCAACCGCATCCGTCACCACAGTCTCCACAATCACCGTCGCTGCAGCTTCCACCGCCGCAGCCGCCGCAACAACCGCCCTGTGGCTTGAGCTCTTCCGGAGTAGCGTCACGCACTTCTTCCACTACGCCCTCATAACGCACTGTCTTACCGGCGTAGGGATGATTGAAGTCCATTTTGATCTTGTCACCTACTTCAGTTACAAGACCTTGAACACGGTAACCTTCTGCCGTCATCATAGGAAGGAAGGCGCCTACCTTGACTTCTTCAGCAAGTTTGCCGTCGCGCATGAAAATCTCTTTGTCAAGCACGAGTTCATAGTCGGCGCTACGATCGCCGAAAGCCGCTACAGGAGGCAGGGTGATTTCAAATTTATCACCTTTGCCAAGACCTTTGATCACTTCAACGAGGCCGGGCACGATCTCATGGCTTACACCATAAACCATTACATCGGGTTGCTCAGGAGTAGCTTCAAAAAGAAGTTTACCATCGGCATCATCATAGAGTTTATATGAGAAGGCCACAAATTTACCGGGGCCTGCCACTTCACGCATTTCTTCTGACATATTAATTCTTTTTTTGTTGAATGTTTATTAGTATAATCAATTATTTATCTCTGCAAATATCGTGCCAAATCCATCACTATTCCTGAGCGGGCACATCGTCCGGTTCTTCGTATTCCTCCTCTTCTTGAGCGGGCAACTCATTGGGATTTTCCGGATGCTTGAGCTCATATTGGGCCTGAGGCACCTCCACATTGAAATAGAAACCTTGGGCCACTTTATCGCGTAGTCTTTTCTTTGTTTCCGGCTCGGGATTTACAAGAAGATAATCATATCCGGGATCTATAAACTGCGCATCTACAGCCTCGTAGCCGAGCAGCTGCACCATGTCATACTCGTGCATGGGATAAATCACATACCAGGCATTCTCGATGTCTTCACCTGTGCCGGTGCTCTTGATAGCTCCAAGGAGATGCTCAAGACGATACTCCCAAATCTTGGCGCTCATATCTTTCCTTTTCTCTTTAAGCACATGCACGAGAAATGACATCTGACGCAGATCGAAAGGATTGTCTCTGAGACTCAACTCCGCATATTTACGTATGGTGTCGATTTCCTCCTTTGTGTGGGAAGCCTTAAGANGCATATCGTCTGTCACTCCGGAATAGGGGGAGNCACGATAAGGGNCATANTCTTCCTGNAACATGTAGCCCAGATAGAAANTACNATATTCCTCATTGGTCATCGTTGTGTCGTTGCGCGTATACTTCGCCATCAATTTCGGGAAATAGAAAGGACTTGTCGGATCAAGTGTCTCTTTCTTTATTTTCTCAAGATCCGGTTTCTCCACTTTTATTTTCCGTTTACTTGCGGAAGTCTCTGTGGGCACGGTAGTTTGAGCCTGCGTAAACACGGATGGCACAGCCACCATGGCCGCGACTACAAGAGGAAGTGAGCGTTTTATTAAGGATAATATCTTAAGCATCTTAAAATTCAATTAAAGGACTCTCGCCATTATCAAGAGTGAGTGTTTTGGTAGACCGCTATAAGCAGCACAGCCACGACTCCCATCTGCATCACTGTTATAGCGATAGGAAAGGCTTTGGCGAGAAAATACCTGACGAAACAGTTGTAGAAATTTCCCGATCGGATTGCCATGGGTTGTCCTTCGGGGGTGTTGGTATAGAGGAGAAATCCGAAAAAACAACCTGCAGCCGTGGCCACAATCATTGTGCCGTACACCAGACTCAATGTAGAAGCGAAGCTGAAGCCTAACAATCCTACGGCCAAACCCGTGATTGCACCGAGCAGAATATAGCCTGTGCCCTTTTTAGAACGTCGCAGTGGTGGGGGCTGCATTATCGTTGCCACCATCACGATAATTGTCATGCAGAGCCATCCGAAGAGAATGGTGGAATTGATGGGGACCACCGGATAGCCCTCCGGAGTGGTTGCGAAACTCAACGTAAGCAAACCCAGATAAGAACATGCCGGGGCGAGTGTGATTCTCACGCTCACTAATCCTAATGCCGTTGCGAATAGCAGACACGATAATATGATTAGAAATGTTGCCATAGGTTTAATTTCCGTCTTTCTTAAGCGATGGGTGGGGCAGAGAGGTAAACTATGCTATAATTAAAACGTCTGAAACTGAAAAAGTATTTATTCATTCTTTTTTTCAGAGTCTGTCTCCGGTGCAGTTGACGGTTTTATGTCGGGCTCCTTGTCAGACTTCGTCTCTTCCTTATTGCTCTCGTTGCCCGCCTCTACATCTTTCCCGCTTGTATCCGGAGAGACCGTAGCAGCCGTAGCTGCTGCGGCTGCTGTTGCAGTAGATTTGTTCATCTCAGGGTAAGCCACACGTGAATGATAGATAGTCGAAAGACGTTTCTTGAATGTATTCTTTATGATTTCCACATCTTTGAAAGAGATAGGAGCCTCTTTTAGCAAGCCGTCGGCAATCTGGGTATCGATAATCTTATCTACAAGATTATTGATAGCTTCGGGGGTGTACTCCTTGAGACTTCGTGATGCAGCCTCTATAGAATCGGCCATCATCAGTATCGCAGTCTCTTTTGACTGTGGATTAGGACCCGGATACTGAAATTTGGTTTTGTCAATCACTATATCCGGGTTCTCGTTTACCGCAGTATTATAGAAATATTTGGCTAATCCTTTGCCGTGATGCTCTGAAATAAAATCCTTTACTCTCGAAGGCAATTTTTCCTTGGAAGCCATAGCAAGCCCGTCGGTGACGTGAGATATGATTTTGTGTGCACTGGTCTCCGGGTCAAGTCCTGCGTGAGGATTCACTCCATGTTGATTCTCTGTAAAGAATATAGGACTCTTCATTTTACCGATATCATGATAGAGTGCGCCTGTACGGACAAGCATAGTATTTGCTCCGATAGCACGGGCAGCTTCGGCAGCCAAAGTCGAAACCTGAGTGGAATGTTGGAAAGTGCCGGGCGCTTCTTCCGCCAGCTTTCTCAGAAGCGGGCTGTTGATATCGCTCAACTCTACCAGTGTGACGGTAGAAGTAAATCCGAAGATTTTTTCAATCACTAAAATGAGGATATAAGCGAAAGAGAGCACCACCGAATTGATTGCGAATGTGCCGAGTATACGCCACGAGAAGCCCGACAGGTCGCCTGAAGACAACAGCGATAAGGCTACGAAGGTGATACAATATGTAATAAGGGATAAAACTGCTGTACGAAGCAGTTGCGACCTGCGACTCAGCTGCCTGATACTGAATGTAGCGACTAATCCCACAACCAACTCCATAAAAATGAAGTTAAATGGATCTGTGGCAACCAGGGCCGCTATCATCACTGTCACTAAAAGTGAGAAAATCGCTGTACGTGAATCGAAAAACACCAATATTATCACCGGCACTGCAGCAAAAGGCACCAGATATATGCCGTTGGCGAAATATTCAAACATCAAGACGGCGAATATCACGAATATGGTGATGAAGACTATAAGAAATGTCATCTGGCGCATATCCGAATAGAAACGTGATCGGTAGAAGGCCAGAAAACAGTAGAGAAGAATATAGATGATGATAATATATAGACCTTGGCCTATGGTGAAATAAGTGTGGGTGTAACTGTCGGCCTGACGGGTTGCCATCATGTCGAGATATGTGTTGAGATTGGTGAAAATCTGTGGAGTGATGATCTCTCCACGGTCTACGATGCGCTGACCTTTCTTGATCACACCCATTGCTCCCGTGACATTCAGATATTCCTGACTACGGTATTTGTAATCGGTTGCGGTGTCAATCACGATATTAGGAACTAAGCTGATATTAAGAGCCTTGCTTATCTCCGGGTCCATTTTGCCATAGTATTCCTCATACTCATAATTATATATGGAGTCAATATATCTGAACGCCCTGGCCGGAGAGAGCATGTGGGAGGCATTGATTGCTGCCACAGATTTTACCGATTTGTCGCTTTCATCAACAAGGCGCAGCTCCTTGTTGTGCATGCGGTTGATTTTTTCGTATAGTCTTGAATCGAGCACACCATCGGAATAAACCTGTTTCATGAGCATGATGAGCAGATTCTTCTCAGTAGTGGAGGTGTGGTCATTTATGAGCTGACTGAAACGCTCTATATTCGTTTTCTCAATATCGGGGATACGTTTTACGAATGGCGTGAAAACTTTGTCGATACTGTCGCGCATTCTTCGGGCCGAAGCCGAGTCGCGTAAGATAGGTGTGTCGAAATCAGCTGTCAGCAAAGGATATTTCCAAGGCTGGTTCTGTTCGAAAGAGAAACTCTGATGGTCGGCACGTGGCAACATGCATAGAATAACGATGACCGAAGACAGAGCCAGACCCAAACGGATCATATTATGGCGTGAGAAGAACTTTTTCCACATGATTCACGAAGCTTTATCTTTAATTAAGAGGTGCGTTGTGCAAATTTCACATCTTTGATTTTCTTGAGGGCGTCACATATTGCAGTGACGGTGTCGACACTGTCGATCTGTACCACTATCTCACAGTGAAACACTTCCTGTTTAGCTGCGATATTCAGACCTCGTATGTTGACTGCTAACTTTTGGGAGAGGGTGTTGGTGATTTCTTCCAATATACCGTGACGGTCAAGACCGTCTACAGATATCGTGGCTAAGAAACGTTCGGCTCGGCCTCCCCATTTCGTGGCGACCAACCTCGGTCCGAAAGCACTTTTCAGCCTCATGGCATTAGGGCAACTCACCTTGTGGACCACCACATTCTCGTCATCATCAACAAAACCTAATACTTCATCACCCGGAATAGGTGCACAACAGGATTCTAATTTATAATTGGGATTTTTATCATCGGGGAGCAACACGTATACTTGCTTACGGTTGACCGGCTCTTTTTTCTCTCCGTTTTTTTTCTTGGAAGAGAAAGGATTGCGGAGAATTTTGCTGAAGAAAGATTTACGCTCGTTCATAAGCGAGGCCATCTCTTTGGGTGAAAGGTTGATGGAGTCGCTGCCTATCATCGTGAAAAGCTCCTCACGGTTTTTAAGGTGATAATTCGCCACTATCTTGGTGATTATCTCATTCGTGGGCTGCAGTCCCATCTTCTCCAGAAGCTCGTTGAAGATAGTTTCGCCTTTCGCACTCAGGAATTTCTTGTCTTTACGCAGGAAAGCTCTGATCCTGTTCTGCGCTTTGGCAGTATGGCATGACTTCAGCCATTCCGGTTTGGGCTGCTGGGCGTTAGATGTGATGATTTCCACCTGGTCGCCGCTTTCAAGTTTGTGAGAGAGAGGCACAAGACGGTGATTGATTTTTCCGGCCATACAGTGCATTCCGAGTTCGGAGTGAATGGCGAATGCAAGATCCAGCACAGTGGCTCCGGCAGGAAGGGTCTTTAGATCACCTTTGGGGGTAAATACGTAAATCTCTGTCGAGAATAGGTTCAGCTTGATAGTGTCAAGAAAGTCGATTGCATTCGGCTCGGGATTGGCGAGTATATCCTTGATGGTATTGATCCATGTGTCAAGTTCAGTCTCATCTTCATGCACACCTGTTTTGTATTTCCAATGTGCTGCATAACCGAGTTCGGCGATTTCGTCCATTTTCCGTGAACGTATCTGTACCTCGATCCATTTCCCTTCCGGCCCCATGGCCGTGAGATGCAGGGCTCTGTAACCGTTGGCCTTAGGAATGCTCGTCCAGTCTCGCAGACGGTCAGGATGAATTTTATGACCGTCAGTAAAGAAAGTGTATATTTGCCAGCATCTTATTTTTTCCTGGGAGTCATCGTCATTTTCAAAAATGACACGCACGGCATAGAGATCATACACCTCCTCAAAAGGTACTTTCTTGTTTTCCATCTTATTATAGATGGAGTAGGCACTTTTGACCCGGGCTTTTATCTCATATTTAAACCCTGCGGCATCAAGTTTCGCTCTGACCGGCTTTACAAATTCCTCTACTATACGTTCCCTCGACTCTGATGTTTCCGACAGCCGTTCCTGAATCCATTGATATTTTTGAGGATGCTCATATTTGAAAGAGAGATCTTCAAGTTCTTGCTTAATTTTAAAAAGACCGAGACGATGAGCGAGTGGAGCGTAGACATATAAAGTCTCGCCGGCAATTTTGAGTTGCTTTTCCGGGCGCATGGAGCCGAGAGTGCGCATATTATGCAGGCGGTCGGCCATTTTTATAAGCACCACTCTTATATCGGTCGACATGGAAAGCAAGAGCTTACGGAAGTTCTCTGCCTGCAGAGATGACTTTGCTCCGAATCTGCCGCCGGAGATTTTTGTAAGTCCGTCAACAATATCGGCTATCTTTGTCCCGAAAGAGGCCTCGATATCTTCACGAGTGAATTCGGTGTCTTCGATTACATCGTGAAGGAAAGCGGCGCAGATGGAGGTAGAGCCGAGTCCCAGCTCCGAAATGACGATTTTGGCCACCGCTATGGGGTGGAGAATATAAGGCTCGCCGCTGCGTCGGCGCACACCCTTATGCGCCTCCTTTGCAAACCGGAAGGCTTTTTCGATAATCTCGACCTTTTTACGATGGTTGCTTGCCAGATAAGCTTTGAGCACCTCCTGATAGGCACTTTCCACCATCTGGTCTTCCTCCTGCGGGGAGTAATTTGGGTAAGGGGTCATAGGCGAAAGATGATGTTCAAGCGTGGCGCCGTGGCGTCGAGTTGTTGAAAGAGGATAACGAACACAAAATTAATAAAAAATGGTATAAAAACAAAAAGAACCGCGCACCTCACGGTGAACGGTTCTTGAGCTGCCTTTGATTCCGTGGCATACGGACCTCAGAGGCCTGGAACCGACGGCTTCCGTTATCAAAGACAGACGATAGAAATTACTAATGTATATAACCCAAAATTTAGACAATTATGTTTTTCTTTTTGACAGGCATAGTTTTAAGGCCCTAAAACATATCTAAGTCATGAAAAAAAGTTTTCGGTAATTTTCGAGTTACAAAGCTCTGTGCTGAATATGCGGTCATTGCAACTCAAATTATATGTATCATTATGGATAATCTCACTGGCCGGTGAGCCGGCAGAAGGCGACTGATAGAACATACGGAACTGATAAATTAAATTTGTTATGTAGTAAAGTTATGTAAAGAATAGAATAGGATTGAATATTCTTTTTTGTCTCGTTTCGATATAGAAACGCAGCTTATAGCGTGAATATTAGTGTAAAAAAGTAAAAAAAACCTAAATCTCACACTGATGAGATTCAGGTTTTTTTAAGGTTGGCTTGGTCAAAATGGATTAAAGCGAGTAGGGGAAATTCACCATCTCGATAGCTGCTACAGCTGCCTCGGCTCCTTTATTGCCGAGACATCCTCCCGCACGGTCGAGCGCCTGCTGTTCGCTATCTACGGTAAGCACTCCGAACAATACGGGGCAATCTCCCTTGGCATTGAGATTGGCGACACCTTGCGCCGCAATCTGGCATACATAGTCGAAATGTGGAGTATCACCACGTATCACGCATCCTATGGCAATGACGGCTTCCGTGGTGTGACCGGTGATTTTACCCGCTTTCATAGCCACTGCCGCTGCATTGACAAGCTCCACTGTGCCGGGCACTGAAAGTGATTTTATGCGGTTTTCCGCCACACCCGCTTTACGCAGCACATCAATGGCACCGTCACGCAGCGCGTGTGTGATTCTATGATTCCAGTCGGCTGTAATGACATAGAAATTGCCGGTAGCCCGGCTGTCGAGTGCCGGAATATGGAGTTCGGTTCCGTTGGTATTTAAAATTGTACTCATGATTTGTTATCTTCTTTTCCCTCTGCTTCCGGAGTCTCCGTTTGTTCGGTTGAGGCGGATTGTTCGGAGGCTGACTGCTCGTTAGATTCAGGAGCACCCGCCGGTTTCTTGTTAAATTTTGATTTCGCTGCGAGTGAGATCTTGCGGAAGAAGTTTTTCCATGCCGATTCGTTCTGCTGTTCTGTATTTATTACCTCTATCAAAGCAAGGATATCTCGTTCGAGCTCGATTGTCTCAAGAGCTTCGGCATGAGGCAGCACAGCGTTCAGGAGACGAAGAGCACGTGGACGCATAGTGCGCAGACGCATCATGATCTCAGCCATCTCAAGGGTCATCTTCACCTCTTTCCGGGTGACACGGCCGGTGCGTTTCTTTGAATATTTTATAGCCTCCGCATAGAATTTGAGAGCGGCTTTCAGATCGCCGGTAGAAGCTAGGAGCTGCCCGACATTACGCAGTGAATCTACGAGCTTGTCAGTGGCGGCTACAACTCCGGAATTAACTTTCTCATATAAGGCGCCGGCGTTGATCTGTTGTTTCACGAGGAGGTCAAGAGCTTTCTTGCGCGACCGCAGTATGCGGGTGGAAAGTTCCATAGCAAGGATATGGTACTTCCCGAACCGGTTCTCATCATATTTCACCAGATTATCGAGCACTTTGAAGAGCACTTCAAGTTCCTTTTCGCTCTGTTTATAATTTTTGAGGGCGAAATGAATCTCTGAGAGGTCAAACAGCAGGGCCACTAAAAGCGTGCGGAATTCGATATTGTCGAAATCAGGAAAATTACGCATTGCCATCAGGGCGGCCACGGTGCGTTCCATAGCATCCAGATATCTCTCTTCTGCAAGGAGTTCGGTGGCGGCTTTACGGCAGACAAGTGCTTCGTTAAGGATTGCGAATTCTTGCGACTCCTTATCGAATATTTCTGTCATCAAGGGTATTTCAATGGGTGTCATTATGATATATTGTAATTATTTTTATTTTTCAATTTTAAGTTCTCGCCCTTCAAATTCATTGAGCAGTTGTTTCCAATGTTCGGGCAGTGGTCGGGAATGGCTCGTAGCCGGATCAAAACTCACCATGACGGTTTCACAGATTGATTTGAATTCGCCGGTATTCTTTTCTCTTATTGCCTGAAGAAGCTTGAAGCTTTTTTCGTGCACCGACAGGCAGGTGGTGAGAACCTCGATTTCTTCTCCGAAATAAATGGGAGCTATATATGCGCAGTTTACATTAGCTATGACAGTATCCACATGTTTCCATTCTACTTTCTTGCCTTGTACGGCTTCAAAATAGTAAGCTTTTCCCGTGTCATAAAAGGTGAAGTAGACAGTGTTGTTGACATGGCCGAGCACATCAACATCATTGAACCGTATCTGTACGGGGGTGGCACAACGGAAAAGAGATATATCGGGTAAGTTCTTAGGATCCATATTTTTCAATATTGTTTAGGCGCTGTGAAGCGTATGTCATCAATTATATCACGACCCAGAGTCGCATTTATCGCACGGCACAGTTGCGAACGGTTCATCGTAAGTTCATGGCGTAAAGAAGCGTTGCGCACCCCGACCGACATAAGGGCGTCTCTCACTGTGGGACGCATACACTGCGCGGCAAGTTCCGGACCCACGATGACAGCCCATGCATCAATTGCCTTGCGTTCATCAAGACGGTCTTGCATACAGTTGTCTTGAAATGCAAGACGCAACACTTCACCGATGCTTTGCGATTCTTTTCTTTCCATGTCATTGCCAGTTTAGAGGTGTAAAATGGCCGTCGGATACATTCATGAGACTTCTCGGTCCCTCCATCCCGGCCAGAATGTCATCAAGATGCTTCCGGTTGGTGTCGGTTATGAATATCTGTCCGAATGTATCGGAAGAGGTCACCTCATGCATTATGTTTTCCACACGCGACGCATCAAGTTTGTCGAAAATATCGTCAAGCAAAAGTAGGGGAGTGGTGCCCCCGGCTTCTTTCAGATAGTCGAATATTGCCAGACGCAACGCTATGGTGAAAGTCTTCACCTGGCCCTGACTCCCGAGACGCCGAAGACTGTAGCCTTCAAGACTGGTCTCAAGTTCATCCCTATGGATGCCGGCAGACGTGTGGCCAAGCACCATATCTTTCGCGCGACGTTCGTCAAAGAGTTCACGCAGAGTGTGGCCTTCAAGTTGACTTGAGTAGGATAAGCCGGTGTTCTCTTTTTGTCCGGAAAGACGGGAGTAANNTTCCTCCNCNTTCGGGGNNAGAAGCTCNACCNATTCCTTACGGCAATTATATATANCTGCTGCGGCCTCCTCCATTCCCGTCTCTATACTTTCGAAAAGTAAAGGGTCGTTCACACCGGCGCGCAACATCTTGTTGCGGCTCTCGAGTGATTTGGTGTAACGTATGAGGTTGGCCAGATATTCAGGATGAGCCTGCGATATGACCGTATCCATCAGTTTGCGGCGTTCTTCACCGGGTCCGCGGATAATTTGTGAATCACCGGGCGTCACTGTCACAATCGGATAGCGGCCGATATGCTCGCTTATACGTTGATATTCCTTACCGTTACGCTTGAGACTCTTGGCTTTGCCCTTGGTGAAACCGCAGGTTATGGAGTCGGTCAATGCGCTGTCGGTAAGGAAGTCGCCTTTTACCAATAGCATTTCCTCTCCATGGCGCACGAGGGCATTGTCAGGAAGTGCGGTCATAGGACGCGCCATACTGAGAAAGTGAATGGCCTCAAGCAGGTTGCTTTTACCCATTCCGTTCATTCCCAGCAGACAGTTTACTCCCGGAGAGAAATCAATGGTAGCAGACGCAATATTCTTGAAATTGAGTATGTCTATATTTTTTAGGATCATTCGTCGTCTTTTTCACCGTAGGAGAGGTCACCGGCATCGCCGAGTCCGGGCACGATGTAGCTGTGTGAATTTATGTCCGGGTCGATGGCAGCCGTCCAGATTGTCGTGATGCCTCCCGGAAGCACATCGCATAGATATTCTATGGCCTGACGTGAAGCTATCACGGAGGCTATATGCAGACGGGCCGGAGTGCCTTTCTTGAGCAGAGCACGGTAACCGAGTTCCATAGAGCTGCCTGTGGCCAGCATCGGGTCAATGAGAATGAGGGTCTTGCCGTCGATTCTGGGAGTGGCCATATACTCTATAAGCACATCAAACTGGTTTCCTCTCTCCTTATAACGGCGATAGGCACTGACAAATGCATTTTCGGCAGTATCGAAAAACTCAAGAAATCCGTGATGGAAAGGAATACCGGCACGTAGAATGGTGGCGAGCACAATTTTGTCGGAAATATCATGACACATGGTATATCCGAGTGGTGTCTGCACTTTCTCTTGTGAATAATCAAGGCGTTTCGAAATTTCATAGGCCATGATCTCACCTATACGGTTGAGATTGTTGCGAAACCGCATCGGATCCTTTTGCATGTTAACATCACGGAGCTCTCTCATGTAGCGGCTGACGAGACTCGGGGTTGTAGCGAAGTTGATGATTTCAATATCGTTCATAGTTTAGATGGAATCAGGGAGCCTTGTTGCCGGCGCGCCGGCCTTTGTGCACCTTTAGGTTAAACTTATACAAATATAACTATTATAACCTGCTTTTTGTCGCATCCGATAGAAAAAGTTTTGCGCTTTCTCTATCTTTTTCAATCTGATTGCGTAGAGCTTCAATAGAATTGAATTTCATTTCATCACGAAGACGCTTGAAGAATGTCAGTGAAATCGGATGTCCGTACAGGTCACCGTCAAAACCGATTATATGGGCCTCTATCGTACGACGGTCGCCACGTCTTATTGTAGGGCGTGTGCCGATGTTGACTATGGCAGGAAGGTGAGATGAGTCGGGCAACTGGGCCATAGCTGCATATACACCGTTGGCGGGAATTGTCAGTCCCGGCTGGGGAAGCAGATTGGCTGTAGGGAAACCTATGGTGCGTCCGAGGCGATTGCCGGTCACGACGGTGCCCGAGAGTGTGTAATTACGTCCGAGCATGGAGGCGGCTGAGTCTATGTCGCCATTGAGAAGGGCTTTTCTGATAGCTGAAGAACTGATGTCGGCCACAAACGGGGCTTCAATAACATCGATGCCGATATTCTCTCCGATATGCCTGTAATCTGAAATAGAAAGCGTGACTCCGTCGCATCCGAAAGTATTGTCATAGCCCACTACGAGCGCCTCCACACCATATTGTTCATGCAGATGACGCATCCAGTCACGAGCGGTGGTGTCGCGCATCTCTTGATTGAAATGAAGTAATATAGGCCTCACACCGGCTTTGCGAAGCAATTCGGCTTTCTTTTCGATGGAAGTGATAGCCAGTGGCGCCCGCTGAGGAGCTATCAGCGACAAAGGATGACTGTCGAAGGTTATGACAATGGGTTCAAGATCTTTTTCCCGGGCCACTTCCTTTAACTTTTCGATAACTGCGAGATGACCTCTGTGCACGCCGTCGAAAGTGCCTATGGCAGCAACTGTAGGTTTCACTTTGAGGGCCCCTCCTCCGCAAGGCGTTTGCAGACAGCCAACATACTATTTTCTCCGTTATTATCAATCTGTATGGCGTTGAGACCTATCGAGCGTGCACTCTCACAATTTTTAGCCGAGTCGTCAAGCATGACTGTCTCTTTTGGATCAAGCCCGTATCTGTCTACAAGATGCTGAAATATCTCGGAATCGGGTTTACACATTTTTTCTTGAAACGAGGTTACGACACCGTCGAAATAATCGTTCATGCTCAAACCCTCCTGACGGAAAGCCATGTCGATCCAATGGTTGAACATCAGTGGATTCGTGTTGGAAAGCACGAACAGACGGAATCCCTTCTGACGGAGGTCACGTATGGCCTGAAGCCTCTCTATAGGCACTTCAAGCAGAAACTGCTCGAAAGCATCCCTTATTTCCGTGCAAGTGGTGCCGGGACGACATCTTGGCAACATGTTGTCAAAGAAATCCGCAGTGGTGGAGTGACCGTTTTCAAGAAGCAGGAACGGTCCTTTCTGTTCATATTCTCCGAGGAGAGCGGGCGCGTCTTCAATGCCGAGTGCCTCGAGGGCGTTTGCTGCGCGTTGGCGGTTGAGGTCAATTACCACTCCGCCGAGGTCGAATATTATATTTTTCATAATGCAAAATTAACAAATATTTGTCACTTACCCGACAAAATATTATCTTTGTGGGAAGAAAACTATATATAACTATAACAATCCACTATAAATAATATACCTATGGCAAAACAAAGAGCAGTCGGGATCCTGACTTCGGGAGGTGATGCCCCCGGCATGAACGCCGCTATACGTGCGGTGACACGAGCTGCGATCTTCGCAGGGTTTAAGGTGTTTGGCATCAAACGCGGTTACCGTGGTCTGATCACAGATGAAATCGAGGAGTTTTCCACTCAGAATGTATCCAATATCATACAGCGTGGCGGAACCATACTCAAGACAGCGCGTTGTAAGGAATTCCAGACCCCTGAAGGGCGCCAGTGTGCTTATGATGTGCTGCAGCGTCATGGTATCGACTGCCTTGTAGTGATCGGTGGCGACGGATCTCTCACAGGTGCGCGTATATTCGCCAACGAATTCTCGTTCCAGGTTGTAGGGTTGCCCGGCACAATCGACAATGACCTCTATGGCACCGACTCCACTATCGGTTATGACACTGCTCTAAATACTATCATGGATTGTGTTGACAAAATCCGTGATACGGCCACTTCCCATGAGCGTCTGTTCTTTATAGAGGTGATGGGTCGCGATGCCGGTTTCCTGGCTCTTAACGGTGCTATCGCCTCCGGTGCCGAGGCTGCCATAATCCCTGAAATCTCCACTCAGGAGGATCAGCTTGACGAACTTATAGCCAACGGTTTCCGTAAATCAAAGAACTCTTCGATCGTACTCGTGGCCGAATCTCCCTCTACCGGCGGTGCCATGGGCCTGGCAGAGAGGGTAAAGACAGAGTATCCTAATTATGATGTGCGTGTCACTATCCTCGGTCATCTACAGCGGGGTGGTTCTCCGACGGCTCATGACCGTATTCTCGCCTCACGAATGGGCGCCGCTGCCGTGGATGCACTATTGGATGATCAGCGAAATGTCATGATCGGTATCAAGAACGATGAGATTGTCTATGTGCCTTTCACAAAGGCTATCAAGAATGACAAGCCTATCAATCAGGAATTGCTCTCAACCCTGCGTCGTCTCTCAATCTAATCTGTATTTAACAAGATAACCTTATCTCAAAAATTCTCAAGCAAATTATAGCTTAATCATAGTGCTGATTTATCAGCTGCTCATACAAAATGCCGGCCACACAAAGTGAATTGTGTCACCGGCATTTTCTATAGTGTTTCAGACTGAGCTTTATACTGAAGGTCATTTCAGGATATTGGCTTTTACACCTGACATGCGGTTGGACTCGTCACCGCGATTTATTTTCTTACCGAAACCAAATGTGTAGGTAGCGGCAAGTTTTATAAAGGCGTGTCCTTGCCCGTATACTGTCTGTCGGAGATCATAGTATGGGGTATACAGAGTAGTGGTGGAGTTTTTCCAGTTCCAGGTTGCAAATCCATTAAAGACAACCCTCAGATTCCACACACTGTCAGCCCATCCGGCACTTATATAATATATTGACCTGCTCGACTCCCATGTGCCTGTCATAGTATTCGGACAGGAACGTTGCGGAGAGATGAAGGTGGCGCCGAAATTAAAGTCTTTTAGATAATAGTAAGCCTCTATGGAATAATCGATAGCTGACTTCGTCAGGTTGTAAGGATAGCCATTGTGAATTATAGTATTCTGTAGATTTCCTGACAGTTGTAAGGACGCATTGAAGAGATCAACTGAAGCATATAGCCCGTAAGAGATGTTGGAGTAGTGGCCTGAATTCTGGGATATAGTGCGCAGTATGCCATCTCCCGAAGGTTGATAGTTGAAAACAGCTCTGTTATTCAGAATTGAAGTCGATGTATATGCCGAGCAATAGAAAGTATTGGAGGGAAAGAAGCTATAGGAGCCGTTGATACTGAATCGTTTCTCGGGTTTCAGTGATGGATTGCCTGTGTAGGCCATCAATGGATTGGATTGTATGATGTTATTGCTCCTGTAGTAAGCGGCCGGGAGAGTGCTGTTGTAGTTGAAATCAGCTCTCAGGGAATGTTTCTTGCGGAAGGAATACTGTAAGGAGAGGTTGAGCCATGGCGCTTTGGATAGGTCGGTGAGGTCGGAATAAGAGAAGCGTTGCCACTGCAGGCCTACGGAAACCCTTCCATAGAAATCACCGGCATAAATTGAGTAGGCCAAAGAGGGGGTGAGACGCAGTGATCGGGTATGGTCGGTGGCGTCTGCTGTTCCTTCATATATTATCTTGTCAGCCATATATTCTCCGTCAAATATGGCGCTTAACGTAGATCGGTTTTTAAAATTGTGAAAAAAGGATACTGAAGCTGATGCTCTGTGAGTGTCTCCTTTGGCGAGATTCAGGTAAGGGGAGGAGGTGTTTTCAGTATACCCGGTCAGTTGTCTTGTGTGCGAGAAAGAGTAGTTAGGAGCCACCGTCAGCGTATTGTCTTTGGGCAGATGCAGTGTGAGCTGTCCGTAATAAGATATGGAGTTGACATGGTCCGAATGGTCGGATTCGTAGGAGGAGGCAGGTGTTATCTCCGGCGAATAACTTACAGTGCCANATTGTGAATTGACAGGCTTATGGTCAAAGTCTCCTGCTATGGAGTTACGTACAGTCATTTTTTCAGTGGCATACGTTGCGCGAAAAGTCGACCAGTAAAGGCGGTTCTTGATATCGGACCCTTCTACACCGGAATATCTATGGAAAGTGTTGAGATCCCCGCTCGCGTCAGGGATTCTGAATGTCTCCTCGCTGAGGGTGCCAGCATGAGTATCATCACGGTGGTATCCTCCCAGACTTATGTCGTAGGTCATTTTTTTATATTGTAATTTCCCATATCCGTTAAGTTGTCCTGAGTTGTATAATATGTTATGGTCTGTGTAACCTTTCAGATAACCTCCGTATTCATATTTCACCATTATGAAATTCACTACATGCGGTTTCCCGAGAAACCTTGGATCAGAAGGGAAATCATAGTATTCCACCTTCCTCACATCTGCCATCCTCATGCCTTTCATGTCATCACCTGATGCGGGCAGGAAGTCAATAAATATTTCAACCGGTGCCCCTGTCAGTGTCGTCACCCCGTTCAGACCTCCCGTTCTGAGATAAGGGATAGCCATTCTTGTCAGAAGTTCAAGTCCGGTCTGTGATGCGTTTTTCTGCCGTGTGGTAGGGATGAAAGTGGTGCGGTCGGAATACACGGTGGCATAGTCGGGATTCACTTCAAGTCCTTTGAGATTGATGGGCAATTCCTGCATTTTTATTGTGCCCATATTGAAATCATGACAGTTTATAAATAGTGTCTTATAACCGATCGAACTGATTTTAGCTATCACATCCCTGCGATCACAAGGTATCGAGAATCTGCCGTCGTCGCCGGTTATTGCGTAGGTTATGGCTGTCGAATCATTGGGTGTGAGAAGCATTACAGTTGCGGCTACGACAGGTTGATTATCCGGTCCTGCCGTACGTCCCCGATACACGTATTTGCCATGTTGCAGGGCCTCAAGAAAAAAGGTGCTCTTACGGTTAAGTATCGTCACGGGATTTAATCCCACTGCGAGGCGTATCGCTTCTTGCGGATCGTCGGTATTTATAGAGGCACTGGTGGAGTAGTTTTCCAATTCATTATATATAAAGATAAGATTGATCTCCGGATGCTGTTCACCGATAAGGCTCAGTGCCGAAGCCAGAGGGGTATCCTGAAATTTATATGAATAGGACGCACTATGTGCATGAAAGAAAGCAATCATAATTATGATTGAAAAAAGCAGGCGAAGCATATTGGATGTAGGTTAGGAAGGTGATGTATTACTCGATAATAAGAGTCTTGTCGGAGAGATATATTGAGAACTGCCGGAAATTGTTGAGCAGGTCAATGACATCTTCGATTGGAAGATTCGGATTCCAACGAAAATATAGACGCAATTTTTTAGCATCCGCCGCTTTGAAGCTCACTTCTAAGCCGTAGTGTTGTCTGATTTTTTCAATGATTTCCTCAAGAGGCTCATTTTCAAATAAAACAGGAGCCATGATGGCCGCAGTGGACTGATCTTGAGTCTGCGAAAGCATAGTAGATGATTGTAGCGGATTGTCGGGTCTACTATTGATTGATTCAGAGCTAACCACCGCCTCTTTCTCTTTTTCATAAAGTTTCACTCCGATTACAGTAGCGATGGCTGTAAGCGATATTATTGCTAAAGCTATTACGGCCGCTGTATTGCGCAAGAGTTGTTTGGTCACTCTGTTTGTGTATGAATTCAACTGTTTCTTCTGTCCGGAAGGCGGGGCGGATAGTAAGGAATGAATTTTATTGGCAACCGTGAAAGCCTCCCATTCTTTATCAAGATCAGCCTGTGGCGATTGACGAAGAGAGGCCCTCATCTCACACATCAGTTCATATTTCTCCCTTGTTTCCGGGTCAGCTAATAAAGATAAGAGATTTTCTTCAGAAAAATTTTCCGGATGTTCTATCGCTTCAAAAAGTCGGTTGGTATTATCCATGATGATTAAGTTTTAGACGTAGCAGATGAATGGCGTGGTTAAGGTGTTTGTAAACGGCCTGACGGGATATGCCGAGAGCTGCGGCTATCTTTTTTGTATCAAAGCCCTGTTGAAATCTCATTTTTACTACTTCCCGGCAGTTGCCTGAAAGATCAGACTCTACAGTTTCTGTGATTTTAAGAAAAGTAGTTTCATCAGGCCAATCCGTTTCTGATTCTTTCCCTGTCACATCTCCATTCTCAAGACTGTAAAGTCTGTGTATCTTCTCTCTTACCGACAGATGCCGGATATGGTTAAGACAGCGGTTACGGGTGGCACGGAGAAGGTAAGAAGAGGTGAGATCAGACTTCCTTTCACTAAGGGACGTATCTTCGTCAGCCGTATCTTTTTCACTTACTATAGAGGCGAAGATATCATGGACAATGTCTCTGGCCACACTTTCATCATCCAATATTCTGAAAGCGAGCCTTAGCATAGGGGTATAATTTTCCCGGAAAAGCCGTTCGATGTTTTCTATTCTCTTCATACACATTAAAAACACTCGACCTTTCCGGGATTCAACCTCACACTAATGAAAAATGTGATTAATTATAGGAGGAGATCAGATTTCGGATGCAGGACCAATATCCTTTATTGCTTCTGTCAACTTTCCGCCACCGTCGATTGAAGGGGAGAACCGGGGGAGCACATTCAGCATCTCTTTGGGGAGAAGTTGTGTGGCATCGTTGAGTGTGGCGAGCACGCACACATCTCCCGCGAGCCCGCATAGATCTATAGAGCCGATATTATTATCACGGATTATTGACAACAACTGTTGCCTGGCTGCCGGGTTCTTGAGAATCGAATATTCCTCTTCATCAGGTTTCTCACCTTTATAAAGGAAAGTAACTTGTCCCGGGGTCTCGTAAAGAGCCGGGAAAAGTGGTGGCCAGACAGCAGCGCCGATAGTATCGTGGACGCAGTGACGCGGCCATTCTCCGCCATTTTCAACAAAAGAACAGTGATTGAACGGATGCCTGTCGGCCGTTACAACCTTATGAACATATCTGCCGCCGTTATCGGCAATATATAGGGCCAGATCGTTCATAGCGGTCTCCGCACAGGGCACGGGTAGTGTGCCGGAGATAAAGTCCACTTGTGGATCGATTATGAGTAGAAGTCGGTTCATAACAATGAAGTATATGGGATGTCAGAGGAGTATAATTATCAGAGGAATATAATTAAAAAGGACGAGTCCTCACGGATCCGACCTTTTTGTACTGTTGTTATGTGCAATAATTGAATTGATGTCGTAAGTGGGTGGAGATGGATTCGAACCACCGAAGGTATAAACCAGCAGATTTACAGTCTGCCCCATTTGGCCACTCTGGTATCCA
>WFLX010095147.1_pt1 | contig 46152 bp, 44 predicted proteins | sample 4967041 | NCBI WGS metagenome assembly WFLX01 (sample SAMN12857096, study PRJNA449069) | gut metagenome | isolation source: stool from male and female vole | host: Microtus ochrogaster | place: USA:Florida | collected 2017
GTCAATAATCGCACTCTCCTCTTGGGTGGAAGCCCTGAAAAGAAACTCTCCCTGAGGACCGGCTACAAACGAATTGCCCCAGAACAGGATTCCATTGGTCATCCCCGACGGGTCGGGCTCCAAGCCAACACGGTTGACCGTCACGACCGGAAGACCGTTGGCAACGGCATGACCGCGCTGCACAGTGACCCAAGCTTCCAACTGACGGGCTTGTTCGTCGGGAGTGTCGGAACTCTCCCACCCTATAGCAGTAGGATAAATAAGAATCTCAGCTCCTTGCAACGCCATGAGACGGGCAGCTTCAGGATACCACTGATCCCAGCACACCAGAACGCCGAGACGTCCCACCGACGTGTCAATGGGCTTAAACCCTATGTCGCCGGGGGTAAAATAGAACTTCTCATAATAGGCGGGATCGTCGGGAATGTGCATCTTCCTATATTTTCCTGCCACCGAACCATCGCGCTCAAACACTACCGCCGTATTGTGGTAAAGTCCCGGGGCGCGACGTTCAAAAAGAGAAGTGACCAGCACCACTCCGAGCTCTTTGGCAAGCGACGAATAAAATTCAGTGGCTTCCGACGGGAAATTGACGGCAAGATCACACAAATCGGTCGANTCCGTCTGACAGAAATATAGCGAATCGTGCAACTCCCTATTGACAATCAGCTCAGCCCCTTGCGAGGCGAGCCTCTTCATTTCCTCGGCAATGCGTCGGCGATTTTCCGCTATATCGGAAGAATTGGACTGTTGAATTATGCCAACCTTCAGCATTCTTGTACTCATATAGGCAATATATCATTGGGTATCTGCATCGTGACACAATGCAACGACCCATGTTGTTTTATCAATGCAGAGCAATCAATCTTCTTTATCTCGTGGTCAGGGAAGGATATTTTCAGCAACTGAGCCGCCAACTCATCCTTCATTGTCTGTCCATAGACAGGGAGAAGCACGCTTTTATTCATAATCAAGAAATTGGCATAAGTCGCCGGAAGGCGTTCGCCATCCTCGTCATATACGGCATCGGGCATCGGCAGTTCAATGAGATTATAAGGCGANCCTGAGGCTGTCTTCATTTCCATTAACTGTCGCTTCATCGCCTGCAATTCGGAATAGTGCTCGTCGTCGGCATCGTCACAGCCCACATATATAATAGTGTCATGAGGAGCGAGACGCGCCAATGTGTCGATGTGGCTGTCGGTATCATCGCCAGCGAGATAACCGTGATCNAGCCACAATACGCGCTCAACGCCAAAAGCACCACGGAGATACTCCTCAATCTGTTCTCGTGACAGCTCGCCATTGCGGTTGGGCGACAGAAGGCATCTTGACGTAGTGAGCAGAGTGCCCTTCCCGTCGCTTTCTATCGAACCGCCTTCAAGAATGAATCCTCGCCGGTTCTCACACCCGGCTCGCAGAAGTCCTTTGTCGATAAGCCCGAGCGTAAGAAGATTATCTTTGTCGGCTGCAAATTTGAGTCCCCAGCCGTTGAATCCGAAATCAAGCAGCACAGGGCGGTCTCCGACGGTAACAGTCAGCGGTCCGAAATCTCTCGCCCACGTGTCATTAGTAGGCAACTCGGCATAGAGTATATTGTTCTGATTGGCATTCAGCAGATGAGGCTGAGCGATATTCTTGTCGGGCACAATCACCACCACAGGCTGTTCCTCGGCGATCGCCGAAACAATCTCGGCAAAACANTCGGTCACCTCGTCAAGCATATACGCCCAGTCAGTGCCGGCATGAGGCCAGGAGACAATCACGCCGCCTTGCGGCTCCCACTCGGCAGGAAGGCGGCGTAGAGAATCAAAATCATTCATCATTAAAATCATTCAGATGATCATATATCGAATCCTGAGACTCGATATATTCCTCACAATAATCAATAAAGCCCATTTTTTCGCTGCTTCCAACAGCGTCACACCACTCGCGGTATTCTTCATGGAGCTCGTTATCTTCGTGAATCATTTTCTTAAACTCAGCTTCGGCAATATCAATACTTCTATACTGCTGTAATAAATCACGAAACAGTTCGGTAATGTCGTTCATAATCTTTAAACGTGTATAAGGCTTGAGCAGCGCATTATAAAAATACAGGCAATCTCTTCATTAAATTAAGTTTATCCCTCCAAATATACGACTCTCACCCGTTTCTGCCAAATCTTTTAGTATTTATTATCAAATGCGTCGATCGATCACCGTCACATATTCAAATAATATTCCCCCACCAGCTCACGGTAACGAGGAGTGTTGAGACGGAGTTCAGAAACGACGCATGGCGCCGACACCTTTGAAAATTCCCACAGCGCCCTGACAGGCTTGACAGCGGCAGCCTTTGTATAGACCATGACCTTTTTCGACAAGTTAAGACCGGCAAGCGCTGCTTCCATGATCACGTCCTCAACCCCCTCAGCCGGCGAAATGAAGCACAGCCTGCCACAGGGAGTGAGCATTGATGCGGAATGCCGTATCAACGCGCCGACGGTCAACGAATCGCCATGACGCGCAAGCGCCCGCTCCCGGCAAGGGGATTTGACAGCCGTGGAAAAGAACGGAGGATTGCTGACTATGAGATCAAAATTCTCATCGGGCAAATATTCGAGGAAGTCGGCGGCAACAACATCAATCCGTTCGCGCCACGGCGACATATCGACATTGAAACGAGCTTCCTCCACTGCGGGAATGTCAATTTCAACAGCCGTAAACGTCGCTTCAGGGGCACGCTGCGCCATCATAAGCGCCACAAGCCCCGTTCCCGTGCCGACATCAAGCACTCTCCTCGCGCCGGCAATCTCGGTCCATGCGCCAAGCAACACCCCATCGGTTCCGACTTTCATCGCCGCATTGCTGTTCTTAACGGAAAATTGCTTGAATCGGAACAATGTTTCCCGCTGACTATTTTCTCCCATATCGCCGCAAAGATAAACATAACGCATCAAAAATTGGTTATATTACAATAAAAATTGTACCTTTACAGAACTTAAAGACTTTCAAAATGAATATCAATTCAGCCAAATTCGAGATAAGCAACACCAACGTAAAAAAATGTCCGGCAACATGCAAGCATGAATATGCGTTCATCGGCAGATCCAATGTCGGAAAATCCTCGCTTATAAACATGCTGACCGGACATAAAGGTCTCGCCATGACCTCATCTACCCCCGGCAAGACCCTACTCATCAACCACTTCATCATCAACGATGAATGGTACATCGTCGACCTGCCGGGCTACGGCTATGCGCAGAGAGGGAAAAAACAGCAGGCTGAAATCAAGAAAATAATCGAAGACTATATTCTGGAACGCGAGCAGATGACCAATCTGTTTTTGCTGATAGATTCGCGCCACAGCCCCCAGAAAATCGACCTCGAGTTCATGGAATGGCTCGGAGAAAACGGCATCCCGTTTTCAATCGTCTTTACGAAGCTTGACAAACTTTCATCCGCCGCAGGAAAAATACGAACTGCGGAATATCTCAACATACTTAGAGAGCATTGGGAGGAACTGCCTCCTATATTCTATACGTCAAGCACNGACCGCCGAGGCAGGCAGGAGCTGNTCGACTACATCGAAGAGCTTAACAAGCTTCCTGTAGGCTGCCAAGAAGAGCCGGCTCCCGAAGAGGAACAGTAGCCCAACCATCCTCAAGATTTCATTATCAACAACTCCCCTTGATTTTGTTATGGAAGAAACATATCTGACCCCTGAGGAAAAAAAGCAATTTCTAAATTCATTCCGCAGGCTTCTTGAACTTACGAAAGATGTCGCTCAGCCGGGCGACACCCGCCGCATAAAGAGCATAATCACCGACAGTATAAAGGAGAACCATTACCGCAGGGACCGTTACGGCATCAATCCCGCAGTCCACAATCTTGAGACCGCCACGGCGTTGTGTGAAAAAATCAGTCCCGACCGCAACATGGTAATCGCCATACTGCTTTTNAACCTGTGNAAGTCGGAGTTTATTGAAAAGNACGAGNTCGAAAAACAATGGGGCGCGGNTATTGNCAAGTTAATNGGCGGNCTGCTGAAAGTGTCGACTCTATATAGCAAGCAGGCAGCCGTCGAGAGCGACAATTTCCGAAAACTGCTCCTTACTTTCGCCGAAGATATACGCGTCATCATCATCATGATCGTCGACAGGCTCGTGCTGATGCACGCCATCAACCACCATCCCAACGAAAAGATGGTGCATGACGTGGCTTACGAAGCCAACTACCTGTATGCCCCACTCGCCCACCGACTGGGACTCTACGCCATCAAGTCGGAACTTGAGGACATGTCGCTGAAATACACCAACCGCGACACTTACACGGAAATCGCGCGGAAACTGAACGAGACCAAGCAAACACGCGACGCTTATATCGACGAGTTCATAAAGCCGATAAAAGAAAAACTCGCCAACACTCCGCTGAAATTTGAGATAAAAGGCAGAACCAAGTCAATATACTCGATATGGAACAAGCTCAAGAAGCAGAAAAACGACATCGAGCATATCTATGACCTCTTCGCCATCAGAATCATCATCGACAGCGAGCCCGAAAAAGAGAAAAGCGACTGCTGGCTCGCTTACTCCATCATAACTGACCTCTACCAACCCAACCCGTCGCGAATGAAGGACTGGCTGAGCATCCCCAAAAGCAACGGATATGAATCGCTCCACATCACCGTGTATGGTCCCGGAGAACGATGGGTCGAGGTGCAGATACGCACCAAGCGCATGGACCTAATAGCTGAAAAGGGTCTCGCCGCACACTGGAAATATAAAGGAGTGAAAAGCGAGAGCAACCTCGACGCCTGGATGAACAACGTGCGCGACATTCTTGAGACTGCCGAAACAGGACCGATGGAGCTGATGAAGAACATGAAAATGGACATCTACGACAAAGAAGTGTTCGTTTTCACGCCGAAAGGCGACCTTTACAAACTTCCGTTCGGAGCATCGCTGCTCGATTTCGCTTTCCACATACACACCAACCTGGGCATGCACTGCACCGGAGGAAGGGTAAACGGAAAAAACGAGCGTCTTAACTATAAACTCAAAAGCGGTGACACGGTCGAGATATTCACCTCCACATCACAGGTGCCCAAACTTGACTGGCTCCCTCTTGTCGTCACCTCGAAAGCCCGCAACAAAATACGCCAAAGCGTGCATGAGATGGCAAACCGCACGGCATCTTTAGGAAAAGAGCTTGTGGAACGCCGATTCAAAAACAGGAAAATCGAGCTGAAAGAGGCGACTATAATGAAAGTCATCAAAAAGATGGGCTACAAGACAGTCACCGACTTTTATGATGCAGTCGCCGCAGAGACTATTGACGTAAACGACATCGTCACCGAATATGAAGCGGTAGAGCATAAAGCCTCCGAAACCGCTGAAATAAGATCGGCGGAAGAATTCCAGCTTATCAGCCCTGAAGAGAACGAAACTTCGTCATCGGATGTGCTCGTCATCGGCGATAACATAAAAGGTATAAACTACAAGCTGTCAAAATGCTGCAACCCGATTTACGGCGACGATGTGTTCGGTTTCATCTCAGCCGAGGGCGTAATCAAGATCCATCGCACTGATTGCCCCAACGCTTCCCACATTCGCGAGAACTATCCTTATCGCTTGATCAACACACGATGGTCGGGCAAAATAGGGGAACAGTTTGGAGCGACATTGCGAATAATAGGACATGATGACATCGGAATCGTGACAAACATCACCTCGATTATATCGAAAGAGAAAGACACGACTCTGCGCAGCATCGCCATTTCATCAGATGACGGCATCTTCCAAGGCACCCTCGTGGTGGGCATCAAGGATACCGTCGCATTAAATAACCTCATTAAGAAACTAAAAACAGTAAAAGGTGTCAAAGATGTACAACGGAGCAAGTAAACTCATCGCCCTCTCCACAATCCTGCTCGCCGCATCATGCGGCGGAGGAAGCGGCGTTAATGAAGCAGAAGCGCNGGTGGAAANCGCCGATTCGGCAGTGGCAACAGGNAACTATGCCNTTGCCAACGAGCTGCTCGACACTCTCAAATCACGCTATCCCACCGAAATCAAAGCCCTCAGGGAAGGAATGAACGTGAGAGCGCGTGCCAACGAGGGGATGATCAAGAATGAACTGCAGACCACCGACAGCCTCGAAGTCGTCTATTCCCATCGCATAGACTCCTTGAGCCAATATTTCACATTCGTGAACAATCCGGAACTTGTGGAAGGATATTACGTGATAAAGGAATATGCCACCTCGTCGCTTTTCGACCGCAGCGGGCTGGAAGCGCGAATAACCCCCGAAGGGCAATTCTACATGATATCATCGTTAAGCGGCAACCCGGTTAAACACACTTCGGTCACCGTCACGGTAGCAGGCGAGAGCGCATCTTCATCAAGCGTAGCCTTCGACGGAGACCGCAACTATCGGTCGGGCAACACCGAGATGATTACTTTTGTAGGAGCAGAATGCGATTCGATAGGTAAACTTTTATCGCAGAACCAGGGCAAACCGGCGCGCGTAACATTCACCGGAAGCCGTTCAACATCCATGCAGCTGCCANAAANCGACGCAAAATCGATANCCCTCGCCTACAGCTATTCGGAAGCCATAATCNCTTCAAAAANACTCGCCGCAAGGAAAGAGCTTCTCGACCGGCAGATGATCCTCGCTCGAGATCAAGCCGCCCGCACCTCGACCACCGACGAATAAAGCTTAAATCACATATAAAACAAGAGAGGCTGCTGTTCTGATGACAGCAGCCTCTCTTGCGTTATTTATATTTCAAATCAATAGGCGACTCCGTTGATAGTAACGTCGGTCACTACACAATTTTCAATATTTGAGGTGTCAAACGAATCAGACGGATCAACCGCAGTGATGTTTTCAAACACAAAGTTTTTAAGGGTGTAATCGTCAGTCTTGCGGTCACGATAGAAATCGCGGGTACACTCAAGATCGCAATTGCGGGCGATAACATTATCAACACCCGACGGGGGCATCGGATCACGAGCCACTTTGTCAAAGAACTGAGTCCAGGTCTGCACCTCGATAGCGCAACGAACACGTCCGCGGGCGCCATCGATCAACACATTTCTATACTGCTGGGGAGTGTCGGGGCGCATCTTAAAAAGAAGCACATGGTAGGTATCCTGAAATTTGCAATCCTTCAGAATCACATTGGTGCAATCCCAAGCCTCGCTACCGAAAGTGACACCCGCATTGGTTTTTCCGAATGTACATTTGTCGATAATGACACGAGACACAGGGCCATTTCCCGGAATAGTGTCAACGTAAGTGCCTTTTCCACCTTTGAGACAAACACCGTCGTCGTTCACGTTCATATAACATCCGCTCACAAGCACATCGTTGCAAACATCGAGGTCGATCGCATCGGTGCTCGGTCCTTTAGGATAACCGTCGGTAGGAGCGAGGATAGTCACATCGATATATTTTATCCGTTCGCAATTGTAAAGGNGGTTGGTNCAAAATCCGGAATTAAGCATGGNTATGCCGTTCANGCTCACATCCTTNGAATTTGACACATAGNGCATGNGGGGGCGCAACGCCTCAAGATTGGTGCATTTGCGGTTAACTTTGCGGCGCAACCAGAATTCATCATAGAAGCGGTGTCCGTTACCGTCGATAGTTCCCTCGCCGGTGATGGTGAAACCGTCACACTTGTCAGCATTGACGAGCGCGGCAAAATAATCTATCGTCTGCCCTTCAAGGCGAGTTTTCACAATTTGATAATTGGTGATAGAGTCACTGCCCTTCAATCGCGCGCCTTTCACGAGATGAAGATGGGTGCCGGGCTTGAAAAATAACGATCCGCTGAGATAAACGCCCTCCGGAATGACAATGACGCCTCCGCCGTTTTCAGCAGCAAGATCAATTACTTTCTGAATTGCCTCGGTCTGGATAACGGAGCTGTCACGCACAACACCGTAATCAGTGATTACATACTTTTTCCCGAGCTTGTTGACATCCACTTTCTTGGTGTCATTGAACCAAGCAGGTACGTCGCTTCCGTCAGGAAATTTAGTGAAAGCGGCATTGACCACAGCTCCTGTCGACATGGCAAGAACAACGGTCAGAACAATGGCTTTTAGATTCATGATTATTAGTTAATAATTTAAAGTTTGCTACAAAGATACTCAAAAAATCCGGAACTCGACAAAAAGCTCAAAGATGGCAGCATTTTTCAAATTCATATATAGATAAAGCATAAGAATATCGCTATAATATGGTCACTTACATTTTTAATCTGTATATTTGCATTTTCAAACACGATATTAAATGCAAGAGAACCCGATAAAAAACGAAGTTTCAATCATCCGCCACGTGACCTGGGTGGGATTTTGGGTCAACGCGCTACTAATGGTTCTGAAACTTGCGTTTGGATATTACGGGCGAAGCGACGCTCTCGTCGCCGACGGCTTCCACTCGTTAAGCGACTTCGGCACCGACTTCATTGTCCTCATAATGGTGGGCATCGCCTATAAACGCGCCGATTCGACCCATCCCTACGGCCATGGCAAATTCGAGACGTTCGCATCGCTCCTCATCGGAGTGATTCTAATGGGTGTGGCAATCGGAATAGGTTGGAAAGGCATCGAATCAAGCATTAAATATTTCAGCGGCGGAGCGCTTCCGCGACCCGACGTGTGGACCATAGTCGTCGCTTTAGTTTCGATTCTCGCCAAGGAGTGGCTGTTTCAATATACCTACGCCAAGGGGAAGGCGCTCGACTCGTCATCGCTCAAAGCCAACGCCTGGCATCATCGCAGCGACGCAATATCTTCGGTAGCCACCCTTGTCGGTGTGTCAGGCTCCTACTTTCTTGGCGTCAAGTTCAGAATACTCGACCCCGTCGCCTCCATTATAATAGGAATATTCATCGCAGTTGCAGCATGGAAAATAGCCAAGCCCGCCATCGACGAGCTGCTTGAACGCTCGCTGCCGTTGCCCCAAGTGAAACAAATCAGGAAAATCATAGGGTCAGTGCCCGGTGTTCTTGCCTTCCACAAACTTAAAACACGCCGAAGCGGACATTCGCGCATCATCGATGTGGACATAAAAGTAGACCCCGATATCACCGTCACGCAAGGTCATGATATAGCCACCAACGTGGAACGCACATTAAAAGAGCAACTTGGCGATGATATTTTTATTTACGTACACATCGAGCCGTTCTACCCTCACATTCATGGGCAAAGCCACCGGAAAGAGCCATCAAACAATTGACAACTAACTTATTGTCCGGCAACAAAATTCATTGTCATATTTTTTGCCAATTGAAGAATTATGCTTACCTTTGCACCGCTTTTCGTAATCTCTGGCAAGACATGCAGCTTAGCNATATTGCGCNANTNTTAACATTTTAACNTAANAAAGAAATGGATTTAATNAAAGTTGNTGANGAAGCATNNGCNNCNGGCAANCAGCANCCCGANTTNGGTCCCGGCGACACNATNACAGTNGCNTACCGCATCAAAGAGGGTAACAANGANCGTATCCAGCANTACCGCGGCGTGGTTATCCGCATCTCGGGCGAAGGTAACAAAAAGCGTTTCACCGTTCGCAAAATGAGCGACAACATCGGTGTTGAGCGTATCTTCCCCATCGAATCTCCGTTCATCGACTCAATCGTTGTGAACAAGTATGGTAAAGTTCGCCGCGCAAAACTTTACTACCTCCGCAATCTTACCGGCAAAAAGGCTCGTATCAAAGAGCGCCGCGTAGTGAAGAAAGAAGCTTAAAAATAAAAAAGACCGACTTGTCAGTCGGTCTTTTTTATTTCAATTATTTTTTCAATTATACAACAAAGTCATCGTCATCATCGCCTTTCTTCGGGCTCACAAGCGACAATATCCAAATAAACAAGCCACACATCACCGCCGCAGATACCAGCGACAACGCCTGCATGGTCATAGTGTCGCCGATGAGAATGAACAGCCATCCGCCAAGAATAGCGCCGCAGATGCCCACACAAACAGCAAACAACACACTCCTGATTCGAGGAACGAGGCGCCCTGCCATATAGCCCCCGATCAAGCCTATAATTGTCCATATTATCCACAAAGAACCAGCCATAACCCAACAATTTAAGTTATACAACAACGGAATCTTTTACGCGCTCCAATATTCAAATATGGTGAGCCACAAAAGAATCAATCCAATCAATACAGTAACCCCGATCCACAGCCAGGGTGTCGCCTTTTCTCCTATATCCTTTTTCATAAACAGTTGATTTTATTATTCTCAAGTATAACAATCCGGAAGGCGAATAGGTTTACCCCACCCCGAAAAATTATCGGCGAAAACATGAGCAGGCGGGACATCCCGAAATTTTAATCACAGGAAACAACAATGGACCCAAATAAAAATTTGAGGATATGATTATTTTCAGTATATTTGCAATGCAATAACTCTTATCACTTCCAAGATAAAAGCGATTAAGATTTTATAGGTTTACAAACTTAATTTCCAAATCAAAAATACTAAAATTCATGGTAAGTTACAAAGAACTCGGCTTGGTCAACACTCGCGAGATGTTTGCCAAAGCAATTAAAGGAGGTTATGCAGTTCCCGCATTCAACTTCAACAACATGGAGCAGCTCCAGGCTATCATCAAGGCAGCAGCTGAAGACCGTTCACCGGTTATCCTCCAGGTTTCAAAGGGAGCACGCAACTACGCTAACCCCATCCTTCTCCGCTACATGGCTCAAGGCGCGGTTGAATACGCAAAAAGCCTCGGCTGGGAGCATCCCCAGATTTGTCTTCACCTTGACCATGGCGACAGCTATGAACTTTGCAAGGATTGTATCGACCACGGCTTCTCTTCAGTAATGATCGACGGTTCTCACCTACCCTACGAAGAAAACGTGGCTCTCACTAAGAAAGTCGTTGAATACGCTCACCAGTTTGACGTGACAGTCGAGGGCGAACTCGGCGTACTTGCAGGCGTTGAGGACGAAGTGTCTTCCGACCACCACACCTACACCGACCCCGAAGAGGTCATCGACTTCGCTACCCGCACCGGATGCGACAGCCTCGCAATCTCAATCGGAACCTCTCACGGAGCTTACAAATTCACTCCCGAGCAGTGTACCCGCAACGCAGAAGGCCGTCTCGTTCCGCCGCCATTGGCATTCAACGTGCTTGACGCAGTTATGGAAAAACTCCCCGGCTTCCCCATCGTGCTCCACGGATCAAGCTCAGTTCCCCAGGAATATGTTGACGAAATCAACGAATATGGCGGCAAGTTGCCCGACGCTATCGGTATTCCTGAAGAAGAACTCCGCAAGGCAGCCAAGAGCGCTGTGTGCAAAATCAACATCGACTCTGACAGCCGTCTCGCAATGACCGCAGCAGTTCGCAAGGTAATGGCTACCAAGCCCGCAGAATTTGACCCGCGCAAATACCTCGGTCCGGCTCGCGATGAAATGGAGAAACTTTACAAGCACAAAATCGAAGCAGTTCTTGGCAGCAAGGACAAGGCTCTCTAATTTTAAACAACGCTTATAGAAAAGATGGCGGTTCCGGGCAATTCGGAGCCGCCATCAATGTTTTTACCCACTTATTTTTGATTTCTTACACTAATATAATCATCCATTTTTTGTACCTTTGTAAGATAATAGAAACATTTCGAAAAACTACATCATAACTTGCTATGGCAAAGGAACTCAAAGATCTCACCAAACGAAGTGAGGATTATTCAAAATGGTATAATGAACTCGTTGTAAAGGCTGACCTCGCCGAACAGAGCGCGGTGCGCGGCTGTATGGTCATCAAACCCTACGGCTACGCTATCTGGGAAAAAATGCAGCAAACTCTTGATAAAATGTTCAAGGAAACCGGCGTGCAAAACGCCTACTTCCCGCTTCTGATACCCAAATCGTTTCTTTGCCGCGAAGCTGAACACGTTGAGGGCTTCGCCAAAGAGTGTGCCGTAGTGACCCACTACCGATTGAAGAACGACCCTAACGGCAACGGAGTGGTTGTGGATCCCGATGCCCGGCTCGAAGAGGAATTAATCGTAAGACCCACCTCTGAAACAATAATATGGGGCACTTATAAAAACTGGATCCACAGCTATCGCGACCTCCCAGTGCTCTGCAACCAGTGGGCAAACGTGATGAGATGGGAAATGCGCACACGCATGTTCCTCCGCACAGCCGAGTTCCTTTGGCAAGAAGGGCACTGCGCCCACGCTACCGCCGAAGAATCGGAAGCGCGCACCGTACAGATGATAAACCTATATGCCGACTTTGCCGAAAAATACATGGCGATGCCGGTAATAAAGGGCGTGAAATCAGCCAACGAGCGATTTGCAGGGGCGCTCAACACCTACACCATCGAAGCAATGATGCAGGATGGAAAGGCGCTGCAATCGGGAACCTCGCATAACCTCGGTCAGAATTTCGCAAAGGCGTTTGACGTGACCTTCGTCAACAAAGACAACAAGCCCGAATACGTATGGGCAAACTCCTGGGGCGTTTCGACACGCCTCATGGGAGCACTCATCATGACTCACTCCGACGACAACGGGCTTGTGCTTCCTCCCCACCTTGCCCCTATCCAGGTAGTAATCGTGCCGATTTACAAAAACAGCGAGCAGCTTGCTGAAATAGACAAGGCAGTCGAGCCCATCGTCAACAAGTTGCGCGGCTTAGGCATCAGCGTAAAATATGACAACGCCGAGAACCGCCGCCCAGGATTCAAATTTGCCGACTATGAGCTGAAAGGTGTTCCCGTTCGCCTCGCAATCGGAGCACGCGACCTTGAAAACGGCACTGTCGAAGTGATGCGACGCGACACACTTGAAAAGCAGGTTGAACCGCTGGAAGGNATTGAAGAATTTGTCAAAAATCTTCTCGAAGAGATTCAGGACAACATCTATAAAAAGGCTCTCGCGCTGCGCGAAGCNAAAACTCGCACNGTCGACACCTACGAAGAATTCAAGCAGGAGATNGAAAANGGCGGATTCATCCTCGCTCACTGGGACGGCACAACCGAAACCGAAGAGAAAATCAANGAGGANACNAAAGCNACCATCCGTTGCATTCCTCTTGAGGGNGACAAGACTCCGGGAGTNTGCATGGTCACCGGCAAGCCTTCGGCTCAGCGCGTAATATTTGCACGTAACTATTAAAAAATCTTTTCATGGACCGTCGTCATNAGCCAGTCATCGCCATAGTAATACCATGCTACAACGAGGAGGAAGCTCTCCCCATCTCAGCTGAGAAACTGCTTGCCTTGCTTGACCGCATGGCTGCCGACGAATTAATCTCGCCGGAAAGTTATATAATGTGCAGCAATGACGGCAGCCGCGACAGGACATGGGATATCATAACCGAGCTACACCTCCGCGATGCAAGAATCAAGGGGGTGTCGCTCGCTCATAACAGAGGGCACCAGTATGCGCTTCTCGCAGGATTGATGGAAGTAAGAGACCATTGCGACGCAGCAATCTCAATCGACGCCGACCTTCAGGACGATCCTGAAGCTATAACAGAAATGGTTAGACTGTTCCGCGAAGGCAAAGAGATTGTGTATGGCGTGCGTTCAAGCCGCCAGTCTGACACGTGGTTTAAACGCACCACCGCCCATGCTTTCTACAAAATGCAAAAGCAGATGGGGCTCGATACCGTCTATGACCACGCTGACTATAGACTCATGAGCAACCGAGCGCTCGACCTGCTCAGCGAATATGGCGAAAGCAATCTTTTCTTGAGAGGGATTGTGCCCCAGATAGGGCTTGACACAGCCATAGTTACCTATGAGCGACACGAACGCGTTGCTGGAGAATCCAAATATCCACTTGGAAAAATGCTCAGTTTTTCCATCGACGGCATCACATCGTTTTCGGCAAAACCGATCCGTTTCATCTTTGCCACGGGGGTCATTCTCCTTTTCATCGACATCATTGTCGCCATCTATGTCCTTACATCCTACTTTGCCCATACCACCTATTCTGGCTGGACCTCATTGATGATCTCAGTATGGTTCCTCGGCAGCCTTATTCTTATAGGAATAGGAATAGTGGGGGAATATGTGGGGAAAATATTCAACGAAGTGAAGCATCGCCCAAGATACGCCATAAAAGACAAGCTCTGGGACTAAAAACGTCTATATATCGATAGGCTAAAGCTCAAGGATACCCTCAGGAAGGGTCATCACTATATATTTTTTCTCCTCATTTATTTCGTCAATCAGATCATCGGCAATAGGAATGTATGCCTGATTCTCCTGTCCCGGGATGTCGACAATGAACAGAGCGTTGTCGGTTGAATCGTTGATATCGGCGATAACGCCGATAGGGCGTCCGTCGGCATGAACGATTGTGTAACCGATAAGATCGGCAGCATACATCCCGCCATCATCTTCNCCGGCGATAATCACATCGTCAGCGGCAAANGCNTANAANGTCTTATTGACAAGCGTTGCNGCNTTNTCCTCGGAATCAATCCCGTCGATATAGACTATCACGGAATCCTGACGCTTCGGACGGATCGAATTAAAGAAAAATGGAACAAAAATGCCGTCAATGTCAATGGCGACTTTTTCGAGTCTGTCCAAATCGACATTTTCATCAATCACTGCGTTCAGCTCCCCCTTTATCCCGTGGGGCTTTCCAAGCTGACCGATTTCTATAAGTTCACTAAGTTCAATCATTCCCTAATCCACTCTCATTATGTTAGCGCCTATCTGATTGAGACGCTTGTCAATCGATTCATATCCGCGGTCAATCTGATCCACGTTGTGTATTCGGCTTGTGCCTTTGGCCCCCATCGCGGCGATAAGCATGGCGATTCCCGCCCTGATATCGGGCGACACCATGTTGGTGGCTCTCAACGAATGTATATTTCCGGAGCCTATCACAGCGGCGCGGTGGGGATCGCACAATATAATCTGAGCGCCCATATCGATAAGCTTATCGACGAAGAACAGACGGCTCTCAAACATCTTTTGATGAATCAAAACGCTCCCCTTGGCTTGAGTCGCAACCACCAGAAAGATACTCAGCAAGTCGGGCGACAATCCCGGCCAGGGAGCATCGGCAAACGTCATTATCGAGCCGTCGAGGAAAGTGTCGATCGTATAGCTGTCGTGAGCCGGAATGAGCAAATCGTCGCCATTGCGCTGAAGCTCGATACCCATTCTCGTGAAATTGCCGGGCATTATCCCGAGATCGTCATAGCCTACGCCTTTAAGCAGAATCTCGCTACCTGTCATAGCTGCCATCCCTATGAAACTTCCCACTTCAATCATGTCGGGGAGCATAGTGTGGGTGGTGCCGTGGAGCTCCTTCACGCCATTTATCGTGAGAAGATTGGAGCCGATGCCGCTTATATCAGCGCCCATCCGGTTGAGCATCTTGCATAATTGCTGTATATAAGGCTCGCAAGCAGCGTTATAAATCGTCGTGGTGCCTTCCGCAAGCACTGAAGCCATGATGATGTTGGCTGTTCCGGTAACCGAAGCCTCATCAAGGAGCATGTAGGAGCCACGCAAAGAGTTGCCGCAAATTTCATAAGCCTGCAACTCATCGTTATATTCAAACTCCGCTCCAAGTTTCTGAATGCCGATAAAATGAGTGTCAAGACGGCGGCGCCCTATCTTGTCGCCTCCCGGTTTAGGAAGCACGGCATATCCGAATCTCGCAAGCATAGGACCCACAAACATCACCGACCCTCTCAATGACGCTGAGCGTTTTATATATTCAGGCGACTTGAGATACTCGAGGTTCACATTATCAGCCTGAAAAGAATAAGAATGCGGACCCATCTTCTCCACTTTCACCCCTATTTCCGCCAACATCGAAATGAGATTATTTATATCCAGGATGTCGGGAATATTATGCATCTCAACCTTGTCAGATGTCAACAGAGTGGCGCATATCACTTCAAGGGCTTCGTTTTTCGCGCCCTGAGGCGTTATTTCACCATGGAGTTTATGCCCGCCTTCTACAATAAATGTGCTCATGATTCAGATGTAAGTTTCTATGGAAAAGCCGCGATGGGTTACGTTGTTACTCTTATTTTTTCTTTTTCTTTTTCGATGAAGTCGCCGGAGCCGGAGCCGTCTTGAACTGATGTAATTTATGGGTTGCCGGGTCAAGCCGCAGAGCGCCATGGCTATACATGGCAAGGTCTTTAAAAACCTTCGCATCGTCCACCCCGTCGGGGTTGGCTAGCAGCAACTGCTTCTTCATGTGATTGGCTATGAGGTCGACGAGAGCATCTTTCTCCTCCCCGTCTTCCATCGCCACAGCTTTCGCTATCATCAGCTCTATGTATTTGCCATAGTGGCGGAAGCGTATCTGCGACAGTTCGTAGGGTATCGGATGGGGATGGGTATCAAGACTCTCAGGCTTAATAACCTCACAGGGATAATCAATGTCAAGTTTAAAATCTGACATGATTGCCAGATGATCCCATAGTTTATGCTTGAAATCATCGACATCGCGAAGCTGAGGGAAAAGATTTCCCATCGACGCAATAATCGAGTAGGCGCATACAGTGCGCTCCTCCCTATCAGGAATAGAGACGCAATAGTCCACCATCTGCTGGATATTGCGTCCGTATTCCGGAAGGATAAGTTTTTTTAATTGAGTATTATAGGTCAGCATGCCTGATTACATGTTCATACCGCCGTCAACCTGGATAACCTGACCGGTCACATAGCTTGACATGTCAGAAGCGAGGAACACGGCAACATTTGCGATATCTTCAACTTGACCGCCACGACGCAACGGAATCTTGTTAACCCATTCAGCGCGGATATCATCGGGCAGTGCTGCAGTCATCGCAGTCTCAATGAATCCGGGAGCGATAGCGTTGGCGCGAACGCCGCGGCTTCCAACTTCCTGAGCGATCGACTTAGCAAGAGCGATAAGACCGGCCTTAGAAGCGGCATAGTTTGCCTGACCTGCNTTNCCGTGAACACCNACNACNGANGCCATATTGATGATNGANCCNNCNCGCTGACGCANCATGATNGGNAGAANGGCNTNGATGAAGTTGAANGCGCTCTTNAGGTTTACGGCGATNACNGCGTCCCACTGAGCCTCGGTCATGCGCAGCATCAAGCCGTCTTTAGTAATACCTGCGTTATTGACAAGGATGTCAATCGAACCGAAATCTTTCTTAATCTGGTCAACAACTTCCTTTGTTTGATTGAAATCAGCCGCATTTGAAGCATAGCCTTTCACTTTAACGCCAAGAGCTGCGATTTCACGCTCGGTTGCTTCGCCGTTTTCATCAATAACAAGGTCGGTAAAGGCGATATTAGCGCCCTCCTGTGCAAAACGCAGGGCAAGAGCCTTGCCGATTCCGCGCGCCGCACCGGTGATAAGGGCGGTCTTTCCTTCAAGTAGTTTCATATATACTGTTTTTATTATGCATTGGCGCCGCCGGTCAACGACGGTCACACAAAGTTAATTAATTATTATATCTCCACCAAAAATGCTCCGCAAGAATATCCTCCGCCAAACACTGTCATTCCTATTTTCTGACCTTTCTTGAAGTTTTCTCTATTCTGAGCGAAAACCAGCGCGCAGCTTGCCGAGCCCGTGTTTCCAAGCTCTTCAATATTGTTCAAGAAAGAATCATCGTCCATCTCAAGCTGATGAGCCACCTGAGCGACGATGCGCTTATTAGCCTGATGAGTTATGATATAGTCGAGATCTGACGGAGTCATTCCGTTAGGCTCAGTAACTTCGTTCAATGCGCGAATCATGTTTTGACACGCATTGACAAACACGTCCTTGCCATCAGGCATCATTATCCCACCCTCTTTGGGGCGCAGCAGCACCCCTTCGGGTCCCTTGCCTACATTTCCGAGCCCGCAAGTGAACACGCTTTTCACCTCAATGTCGGTATCGGCGACTTTATCAGCCGACAGGAAAAAAGCGACAGCTGCGTCACCCCATAGGTGTCCGGCTTTGGGGTCGGACTCGTTAGCATAGTAGGAATTATGCTCCGAGCATACCAACAACGCTTTTTTAGCCTTTCCGGCGGCAAAATATGTTTCAACAATCTCCAGCCCGTTTACAAACGACGAGCATGCCGACGACACATAGACCGCCTTAGCTCCGTCAATATCATATTTCCGCTGAGCGATATGCGCAAGGGTCGCCACAGTGTCATAGGGAGAATAAGATGCCGACACGATGAGGTCCACGTCCTTTATATCATAAGGGAGTGTCTTTATTGCGTCCTCAATCGCTTCAAGTCCCATGGAATTATGTCCTTCCCCTTCACCGGCGCGCGATCTCGTTTTAATTCCTGTGCGCTTCACGATCCAGTCATCGGTCAATCCGTTAACATTCTCAAAATAGGCGTTGTCAACTCTTGCTGACGGGACATAATATCCTGTTGAATTTATATACATAATATGTTGTTATTTAGTTATTGCTGACAAAATGTGGCGACGCACTCTTTCCTTTATTGAATCGCGCTCAAGACCAAGTTTAGAGAAATTATTACGGAAATAAGAAAGCTCCAGCCCCTGGAATATCATTACTACCGCCGGAAAGATGTCTCGGGTTCTCTCCACATCAAATTCACCGGTTTTGAGCCCTTCCTTTATTATATTGTCGAGTATCTCACGCTCCTTCTCCAATGCAAGATACCGAATCTTTTCGATTTTTTTCACATTGCGCATAAACAAAGATCGGAGCACGGCGCCTCCGTCGTGGTATTGATCAATAGAATCAATGATAACGTCGACCCGCAAGTCAATGAAAAGGCATATTTTCTCGCTCGGCGTAAGATCGCTCCGGATTGCCATTTCACGAAGTTTCGACACAAGCTGCTCGCTTTCACGCTCAATGACCGCATTATATATTTCTTTCTTGCTTTTAAAATAGGTATAAATAGTGCGCCTTCCCTTGTCGGAAGCGTTGGCAATGTCGCTCATTGTGGTGTTTTCAATTCCCTTATGGGCAAAGAGCTGACGAGCAACGTCAATCAATTTCTCGCGAGTTTTTATAACCATTGAATTGCACAATAAAGTTTTAGCTGTGCGAAATTAAACATTTTCATTGAGAAAAGCATCATAAAAGAGGAAAAACAGGAAATTTCACATCAAAAACCGTTGCCGGGCGAACGATTTCCGGCAACACATAAATAAAAAAGGTCTCAGCGTCATCGCTAAGACCTTTCAGTTAAGAGTTATTTTGTATCAATTATTGAGCAAGAGAAAGAATCAAATCCTTTTCATCCTCATTTTCAGCAATTAATAATTTGCCTTCACGCGCAAGCCAGCCGATAGCGGCATAAAGCTCTTTGTCTTTCAATTTGGTTGCTTTTTTAATCTGCTTCAGACCCATGGCTTCAGCCTCGTTCAAAGCATTCCATACGAGTCCGGCGTTGTAGCCGATAGTGTCAATGTTCATGTTAGTTACTTTTTGTTTTATATAATAAATGAAATAAAGGGTAATTATGTTTATAAATTTTCGCAAATATACTATTATTTCACAAATAATAACATTTTTCCGCAATTTTTTCACATTTTCCATCTCTAAACCTTAATCGCGCTATATATGTTATACCTATAAAATATCACATTATGTCTCAACCATCCTCCCTATCGTTCACATTTGACCGCGTCGTCCGCGCTATTTGCCTGATAGCAGTTATCGCAGGCGCTATATGGCTGATAAATCTGCTCAAAAACGTGCTGTTGCCATTTGTAGTGGCATGCTTGATAGCCTACATTCTTGAACCGTTAGTGGGATTAAACAAAAAATGGTTCCGGCTTAACGGCAGGGTCCTCGCAAGCTTCCTAACCCTGATAGAGGTCACATTAATAATAGCCTTGCTGGGCTACTTTTTCATTCCGTCGACAATCAAAGAGCTCAGCCAGCTCGAAACGCTTGTTCGCCAAAGCTCGGAAGGCTCCCCCATTCCATTCATTCCCGAAGACATCGCAGGTCCCATCAGGGAATGGGCAAGCGATCTCTCCATAGGCAGTCTCATCGAAAGCTCGCGGTTTATGTCGCTCCTCAATTCTGGCACATCATTTATAGCCGCCACAGTCGATTTCCTTCTCCACACTCTCGAGTGGATGCTCACGTTTATTTACTTTTTTTTCATTCTCATCGACTATCCCCCCTGAATGTCGGGTTTCAGAAAACTCGTCCCACGGATATACAGACCCAGTGTCTATAAAGTTGAAGACGAAATCAAAGACAGCATGCACCGCTATTTTCGCAGCCAGGCGCTGATAGCGATGTGCGCCGCCGTCTTTTATTGCATCGGATTTTCGATTGTAGGCATCCCGCTTGCGATAATACTCGGACTGTCGGTAGGCATCCTCTATATGATTCCCTATTTCCAATACATCACGATAATCCCCGTGGCAATCGTGTGCCTGATCGATTCAAGCACCGGAAGCGTCCACTTCTGGACTGAACTTGGCGAGTGTCTGATTGTCTACGCCGTCAGCCAGTGTATCTGCGACTACATCCTCACCCCCAAAATAATGGGCAAGAGCCTTGGGCTGAATCCGGCGATCATATTGCTATCGCTATCGGTATGGGGCACCCTCATGGGCATAATAGGCATGATCATCGCATTGCCGGCAACCGCATTGCTTCTCGACTATTATCGCCGATATATAATCGGTGCAGGAACCGAGGACTCAACAGCTCCGGCAAGCTCCGATAAAAAAGGCGGCATCGGGAAGTAACCGACGCCGCCTGTCCTTATTGTACCTATTCTTGTGTGTTATTCGGTAAGGTCCACCGCATAATATACCTTTTTGCCGGTGGGATAAATTCCGGTGATAAACATCACCTTGTCAGAATCATCGCTCTTCATGATTGCGTTATAAATCTGCTCAACGTCATCCTGCGATTTTACGCGGGCATTGTTGATGTCAAGGATGATGAAACCGTCCTTAATACCGGCGCGTTTGAACTTACCATCCTTAAGTCCGGTGACCTGAAGTCCCGATCCGAGCTGGAACTCACGAAGCTGCTCGGCTGAAAGCGGCTTAAACGCGCATCCAAGCGCCGAGAAATCGTCAGCCTTGGTCATCTTGGTGTCGCCCTGGCTGTTGCGCAGCGTCACGTTCACGCTCTTCTCCTTATTGTCGCGAATATATTTCACGGTAATTTTGTCGCCGGGACGATACTTGTTGATTGTTTCCTGCATCTGCGCAGTGCCATGTACAGGCGAGCCGCCGATACCGATGATCACATCGCCGGGCTGAAGACCTGCCTCCATCGCAGCGCTGCGTTCAACCACTTCACGCACATAAATACCGTCGTTCACAGCGGTGATGCCTTTCTCCTTGGCAAGCTGAGGGGTCAACTCCTCGAATGCCACACCAAGAATAGCGCGCTGCACTGTGCCAAACTGCTTGATGTCGGTGATCACTTTTGTCACTATCGACGTAGGGATAGCGAATGAATAACCTGCATAATTTCCGGTCTGAGAATAAATAGCGGTGTTGATTCCGATCAGTTCACCGTTGATATTCACAAGCGCGCCGCCCGAGTTTCCGGGATTCACAGCTGCGTCGGTCTGAATATAGCTTTCGATGCCGAGAGCTCTTCCATGAGTCGCAGATGAAATGCTGCGAGCCTTCGCGCTCACGATACCGGTGGTAACAGTCGAAGTGAATCCGAAAGGATTGCCTACGGCAAGAACCCATTCGCCCACTTTAAGAGCGTCACTGTCGCCGATAGGAATGACCGGAAGATTCTCAGCCTCGATTTTCAGCAGAGCCACGTCTGTCGCGGGATCGGTCCCAATCACTTTGGCATTGAAGGTGCGGTTGTCGTTAAGAGTGATTTCAAGACGCTCCGCGCCGTCGATCACATGGTTGTTGGTCACGATATAACCGTCCTTGCTGATAATCACGCCCGATCCAAGCCCCATCTGCTGCTCAGCCTTTTCTTTAGGCTGCTGATTCTGCTGGGGACGGGAGCCGCGATTACCGGGCGAACCGAAGAAGAAGTCAAACAAAGGGTCATTGAATGGGGTCTGCTGCTGGTTGCCATATCCGTTGTAACCGCGAGGCGTAGCATAACTTTTGATGCTGACCACACCGTTAATGGTGCTTTCAGCGGCATGAGTGAAATCGGTGGGGGGAGTCACTCCTTGGGAAACCGCGTAAAACGCGCCGCCCGAAGGCGCTTCCGTCTGGTATGACGAGCCGGAAACCGAATACTTATTCTCCAGCTTGTCCACAGCTACAACTGTAATTGCAGAGCTCGCCATAGCAACTCCACAAGCCATTAATGCGATTTTTCCATAAATNNTCATAGCCAATATATCTGTTAATTTTNAGAATTTANACNGNNAAATNTTAANTNTTTTCCNCTTATGACGCAAAAATAGTGCAATAATTTAATCATCCCGCAAAAAAATCGTCGACTTAAATCTATTTAATAGAAACCGAGCAGCAATTAACTGAAATTGACCTTACAAAGGTGAAATAATGTAAAAAGCCCGCTTTTCAGCGGGCTTTCCTATGACATTTATGACATGAACGACTGACGTTTTTAGATCAGGTACTGTGACGAAATAGACTGATTTTCGTGAACGCGGCGAATAGTGTCGGCAAACAATTTTGCCACCGACAGGATAGTGCATTTCTTGCAACTGCCCTTATAAGGGATGCTGTTAGTGAAAATAATCTCCTCCATCATGCTGTCGTCAACACGCTGGCTTGCGGGATCGCTCATGATAGCGTGAGTGGCAAGCGCGCGCACGCTCTTCGCGCCTTCCGACATCATCAAGTCGGCAGCCTTGGTGATAGTTCCGGCGGTGTCGACCATGTCGTCGATAAGAATCACATTCTTCCCCTTCACATCTCCGATCACAGTCATCGAAGCGACCACATTGGCTTTAGCGCGCTGCTTGTGACAGAGCACCAAAGGAACGTCAAAGTATTTAGCGTAATTATTGGCGCGTTTCGCTCCGCCCACGTCGGGAGTGGCAATAACCATGTCCTCAAGATGAAGCGACTTGATATAGGGGATAAACACCGACGACGCATAGAGATGGTCAACCGGCACATTGAAGAAACCCTGAATCTGGTCGGCATGCAGGTCCATGCATATCACGCGGTCAACTCCGGCAGTGCTAAGGAGGTCAGCCACAAGCTTGGCTGCGATCGACACACGCGGCTTATCCTTGCGGTCCTGACGAGCCCAGCCGAAATAAGGCATAACTGCGATAATCGAAGCAGCCGAAGCGCGCTTGGCGGCATCGATCATGAGAAGCAGTTCCATCAAATTGTCGCTATTGGGAAAAGTGGACTGAACTAAGTACACTTCGCAACCGCGGATAGATTCTTCAAAAGAAACTTCAAACTCGCCGTCAGCAAAATGCTGGATATTCATTTTGCCAAGAGGCACACCGAGTTCCGCACAAATCTCCTGAGCCATGTATTCCGACTTGGTTCCGGCAAAGACCTTAAATGGAGGTAACATTATTACAACGAAATTTTTATATTGATTGTATTTTTCTGCAAAATTACTCTTTTTTACTGTTACTATCTCAATCTGCCGCCTGTTTTTTTACTGTCAGAGATAACATTCTTGTGTTTTATTTTCCACACAACGGCATCATTGGGACCCACTTCAGTGCAGAACGGAGCGTCACTTGAAAGCGTTTTGCGCATCATGTCCTTGCTAAGCAGCTCGGTAGCAACACAATCACCCTGCGGAATGCTCAACACCTCAAATGCGTGATTAGGAATGTTTACACGAAGATCACACGGCTCGTTGGCAAAATTGACCGCAATGAAAAGTGTTTCATTGTCACACGAACGCAACCACACGTACTGGCGGTGGGGATTGAGAGTGGGATTCTCATAGTTCACATACATGAGATCGAAGAAACGTCCGCGCGAGATAGCCTTCTCCGAGTTACACATTTTCATTATAGTCGCATATTTGCTCCTTAGCCACTTTTCTTGCCCGGTGAGACGCGCTTCGTCACACTTCCCCCCGTTGAGCCAGCGGCGCACGGTCGGTATGCTCCAATAATCAAATATGGTAGTGCGTCCGTCGGCTCCGCTGAAGCCTTCCGCATCGACAGCGCATTCGCCCAGCTCCTGTCCGGCATACACCATGAACGGTCCTGTGCCAATAAACGCACTGACCACAAGCGACGGAATTACGACCGAAGGATCTCCGGCATAGANCCGCGACCCGAAACGCTGCTCATCGTGATTCTCAAGAAAGTTAAGCATGTTCCCGCCGATGCCGTCGACCGTCTGCCAGCAGTGAGTTATCTGAGCTGCTGACACATTGCAGCATTGAATGCCGCGGAGAGTATCGTAGAGATTCACCTTGTCATACAGGTAGTCGAAACCGGCATAAATATATTGGCGATACAGAGCCACGTCATATATCTCGGCGATAAACACAATGCGCGGAAACCGTTCCTTAAGATTAGATATCGCCCAAGTCCAGAATTCCACCGGCACCATGTGAGCCATGTCGCAACGGAAACCGTCGACACCTTTCTCAGCCCAGTAGCGAAGGATGTCGAGCATCTGGAACCACGTGCGCGGGATGGGGTAAAAATGACGGGAGCCGTCACCAAAATCTATTCCGTAATTCAGCTTCACCGTCTCATACCAGTCATTGACCGACGGAAACGNCGTGAANCNGTCATTACCCGAAGCTCGCGCCGGAAATTCNACNATAAGGTCCCGCCTCACCGTCCATCGGTATCGACGGAGCGAAAAGCTGATGGGGTATATAATAGAAATTATTGTCGCGCTCAAAGAAACGGTTCTTGTCGTCATCCACCCCAAAGTCTTTCACTCCGGCAGGATGAGCGTCGGATATGTACTGCCTTGAAACATGATTGGGAACGAAATCGATAATCACTTTCATCCCCGCGTCATGAGTGCGCTCTACAAGAGCCTCAAACTCGCTGAGGCGCTCATTGACATTCTCGGCTATGTCAGGGTCTATATCATAATAGTCCTTGATTGCGTAAGGCGAGCCAGCCTTACCTTTCACAACCACCGGATTATCCCGATGAATACCGTAGGCGCTGTAATCAGTTTGATTCGAGTGCTCGATAACTCCCGTATACCACACATGAGTCACCCCGAGATTCTTAATGCTTTTAAGAACCCTGGAGGTGATGTCATTCATTTTTCCGGAGCCATTCTGGGATATAGTCCCGTTGGGCACGCAGTTTTCATTATAATTGGTAAAAAGTCTCGGCAATAATTGATAAATAACGGGCTTTTCCTGTTTCATAAATTTCAATTATAATTTGAACTTCTCTTTAGCTTCGAGAAGCACGCTTTTAGCGCTTTTATAACCGCTTTTAAATATACGTTCCTTTTCTTTAAGATTAAAAACTCTAAGATCGGCGATAGAATCAGTGGAAATGAGCACATCGCAAAGGGCGGCATCAGCTTGCGAATTAGTTCTTGCCATTAAATGATACGTGCGCGTAGCGATATCAATAATAGAACCGGTGTAAGTCTTGCTGCGTATGACAGGACTCACATTGACCCCTATCAATATCTCGCACTCATCCCTGATGGTCCATGCCGGAAGATTGTGCAGCACTCCCCCGTCGACATAATCGACTCCGTCGATATTGACAGGATTAAACACTATCGGCATGGAGCACGATGCGCACACCCTATCGGCAATCTCGCCTTCGCGCCATTGAACGGGTTCGCTCGCCGCAATGTCGGTAGCGCCGATCACCGTTGGGATGGGGCAATCCTCAAGCCGCTCCACAAGCAGGTTCTCTATCATAAAATTGCGAAAACCGTCCATTGCGAAAAAACCCTCTTTCGGCAGGCATACTTTGCAAAAGTCCGTAAACTTGTGATAGTAGAATTGCTTCATTATATCAAGTGGAGCCATCCCCGCGCCATATAAAGAAGCCACAACCGAACCGGCGCTTACTCCTGCTATGATGTCAGGCTTGATTCCAAGCTCCTCCATGGCATACAGGGCGCCAAGATGTGCGAAACCGCGCACCCCTCCGCCGCTCAGAGCAAGTCCAAGTCTATATTTTCTCTTCTTTCTCAAAATGGAGTTTTTATAAATTATAATGACAAAATTACCACTTTTTATTCATTATTCCACAATTGCCGCTCAATATTTTATATTACTCGCCGTCGAGCTGCCGGAAAAATAATTATCAATTTTTTTCAATTTTTATTTGGCAATTAAAAAATATTGCATACCTTTGCGGTGTACTATTATACTAATACACCATTATGCTAAATGTAAATAACATCACGTTTTCCTACAAGCGCAAGGCGCAGCCGGTGCTTGACAATTTCTCACTGAGCCTCGCTCCCGGCTCAGTTTACGGACTGTTAGGGAAAAACGGAGTCGGGAAATCGACCCTGCTATATCTCATCGCCGGACTGCTCACCCCCTCGGCGGGCGAAGTCATCTTCTTGGATGAAAATACACGCAAAAGACTTCCCAAAACACTAAGCGAAATCTTCATCGTTCCCGAAGAATTTTCTCTTCCCAAAATAAGCATGGAGAAGTATGTCGCCTCGATGGCTAAATTCTACCCTCGCTTCTCGGCGCAGGATCTCCGCCGCCATCTTGAGATGTTCGACCTCAACCCCGACTTGAATCTCAGCGAGCTTTCGATGGGACAAAAGAAAAAAGCCATGATGTGCTTCGCGCTTGCCTGCAACACAAAACTTCTGCTAATGGACGAACCCACCAACGGGCTCGACATTCCTGGCAAAAGCGCGTTCCGACGTTTTATCGCCCAGAACATGAATGACGACCGCACAATCCTCATCTCGACCCACCAGACACGTGACATCGAAAAGCTCATCGACCACGTGATCATCATGAACAACAGCAGCATCTTGCTCAACGAACCGATGATGGCGATAGCCTCCCGCCTCGCATTCCTCACCACGTCCAGTAAGGATGTTATCCAATCGGCGCTCTACAGCCAGCCGTCAATTGAAGGAGCCAATGTGATTCTCACCAACGACAACGATTCCGAAACCGAGGTGAATCTCGAATCGCTGTTTGAGTTTGCAATCACCAGCCCCGCAGCNCNCTCCGACATNTTCAAAACANCCACCAACATCGCCACAGTATGAATACCAATCAAACATTCAGTTTTTCGAGATTAGGCATGCTTTTCAAGAAAGACTTCATCGAGCATCACCGCCAGTTTCTTCTCGCTGCGGGATTCGTTATGCTGCTCCTGTCAGTCTTAAACATATCCATTTCCATAAATTACTCGGGATTGCCCAATGACGCCAACTTCAACACCACCTGCATTCATGTTGAAAAAGGCTGGGTTATCGCAGCTTTCATCATTTTTGGAATGATTGCCGGGGCATCCCTGTTCACCACCTTAAAAAATCCCGCTCAGCGACTGTCAACATTGATGGTCCCGGCATCTCAATTGGAAAAATTCACTGAACGCTGGCTTCTCGTCGTTCCTGGCTACATCGTGATTTTCTTATTCGTAGCATGCGTTGCCGACCTTGTGAGAGTGGGATTTTGCGAATGGATCATGCATCGAAGCGTGACTGCGATCACACTTTCCGACATTTTCGACGGTACCTACTCCCCGCTCAGAAAGTTCGCGCTCGCCACACTCCTGTTTCTTGCCATGCAGTCATTCTTTGTACTCGGCAGCGTGGTGTGGCAAAAACTTGCCATGGTTAAGACTTTCTGGGTGCTGGTCGCTATCGGCTTCGTTTATATCGCAGTCGGAGCGTGGATTATGGACACCTTTCATAGACCCGGCACATCTTTTATCCAGCCATGGTTATTTGAGAGCGCCTCAGCTCAGAACACATTACTTGCCGTAATAGCGCTGTTCAACTATTCAGTGGCATATCTGCGATTACGCGAGTCTGAAATAATCAACCGTTGGTAGCCTATGATTTTCAATGAGAACAACAAGGCTATATATCTCCAGATAGCCGACAAAATATGTGATGACATCATGCTCGGAACTCTAAACGAAGGCGACCGCATCCCTTCGGTCAGGGAATATGCGGCATCGCTTGAAGTAAATGCCAACACTGTGATGAGAAGTTACGAGTTTCTTGAAAGAAACGGCATCATATTCAATCGCCGAGGCATAGGCTNCNTTATCGAAAAAGATGCGGCTNNNANAATAAGGAAAATGAGAAAAGAAACNTTTTTCANCGGAGAGTGNGACTATTTCTTCCGCCAGCTCATGACTCTCGGAATATCGCCCGAAGAATTAACTCAACTGTTTACAAAATATTTAAACGAAAATACAAAATGAAATATTCGACCTACATAATGCTTGCAGCTTTCTGCGCCGGATTAGTTGCCGTCGTCGTCTTAGCGCTGACACTCCTCGCTTCAGCCGAGCCATGGGAGAACTCAGCCATGAAATTGAAAGGAAAATCCGTAAGCTTGANACTGCCTGAATTCNGCCATATCGACATTTCGATCTACTCTCGCGGCGAAAAATTCATTCTTGAAAATTTCAGAGGAATAGAAATTGTGGAATGTGACTCGATAGATGCGCCCGCAATGAGTCTCAGCGAAAGTATAAATGCAATGACTGAAACCCGAATGGTCGGCGACACGCTCTATCTCTCAGTCGATCCCTCGATAGTGTGTGACACGATAAATCCCAAAAACATGATGTTTCTCGAGGCAGCCGACATTNACCCCATTAAAGTCACGGTTCCCGCCGGAATGCTGAAAAGCATCCGCAACAGTTCTGATGCCGTCTACCTGTCAAACTTTAATGCACGCCGNATNGACGCCTCAGTAAAAAAAGCCGGCAGGATTGTCATCAACAACTGCNCTCTCGATTCACTTGTCAGCGACAGTCGACATATCGCCGAAATAAAATTGACCGATTCAAAAATAGCAATGGTTCAACTCGACAACGCGCCTGAGGACGTATCAATAAAATGCACTGATGCGACAAGCGCGATATCCAAATTAAGGGTTGCCGCAAAAAAATCCGACACGGAAAGCGCTTTGTCATTGAAAAAAGCCACTGTCGGCGAAATTGAATGGATTCCTTTGGACTCAACGACAGTCCTCGATCTTCAGCTGGCAAGTCCTGTTACGATTATATCAGAAAGCGGCAATTAATAGGTTTTAAAATCAAGAGCCGACGGAAAATGTTCTAATCTGTGGGAAAGGGGGGAACATTTTCCCGCCGGCTCTCAATATATCAATTGCGGAAAATGTAGCGGGCGAGTCCGAAGATATAACGGCGGAAACCGGGGCGGTAAAGCAACACCTTGTTGAACCAGCCGATATGCGAGCCCACAAATTTCACTACGAGTCCCACATAGATCATGGCGAAGAGCGTTCCCGGTCCTATGATGTTCCACCTCCACGCTCCGAAAAACAGATAACTGCTCAAAACGGCAAGAACCACGAGCGAAGTGTCCACATAAATCTTAAGTTTCGGGAAAGGCTTGCCGGTAACTCGGCTTAATGCGACAGGCAATCCCTCGCCCGGCATAGTAACCGAGCCACACATCACTTCAAAAGCGATTCCAACGCCCATCACGGTACATCCTNTGAANTGNGTGGCNATNCATGANNCANGGCNTTCGCATACCAGCGGNGAAGTCAGCGTCATGTTCACATCGATAAGCCAGCCAAACACCCAGCCGATNAGAAGTTGAAAAAGCTGCACCGGCTCAAAACGGCGGCGCAGGATAAGAATCTGCAAGAACACGAGCACGAAATTCATTACAATCGTGTATCCTCCCACGGTGAGTCCCGGAACGATCCCCTCCATGCCGGCGATAGAAAAAGAAAGCGGCAACGAAGAAATCACACTGCTGCCCAAGTCTGATTTAATGCACAGCACCACCCCGAGAGTCATCAAATAAAGCGAGCACAATAACAGAAAATGCTGCCACACGAAGGAAACCACACGGTCTTTCGCGGGCAATCGATAAGATGAAATCATAGACCTATTGGAAATTTATATCCGCAAAGTTACAAAAATTCCCGCAAAAGACCTACAGGTCCTCTCCTATCGAGCCGCCACCGCAAGCTTGCGCGCCGCTGATACGTGCTGCTCGCCGTCAACCGAAACTGTTGCGCGATACACGTATATACCCCTTGAGACGCGCCGTCCCGAAGCNTCGCTCAGGTTCCATTCAACAGGACCTGCGGCACTGTCGCCCGAGCGTTTTGTCGACCACACCATTCTGCCCATAAGGTCATAGACGGCAAGAGTCACGTCGGCTTTGGCATCGGGCTTGTTATGCTCAACGAAGAAGTTCACCCTGTCGACAGCAGGACTGCAGTCGGCATAGAGGTTGATGATTTGAGGCACTCTTCCACCCTTTACCGAGAATGAGATTGTCGACTCGGCAAGATTATTGGACGTGTCCCACACTCTCAACCTCAACGAGTGGTCACCGTCGCTGAGTCCGCTAAGCGGATAGGACAGCGTGCCCCACACCGGACCCTCATCACCCGGCTCGTAATATTGCACNATGTCGGAATAGGTCTTGTCGCCGTCAAGCTGCAGCGAAATCTGATGTCCTATTCCCGCCGACGAAATATTGATTCCCACATTGTCGCTCATGCGGGCGATCACGGTGGGCGATGAACTCACTTTCTGACCNTCACGGAATGAAATTGAATTAAGAGCGAAATATTCTATTACAGGAGGTGTGAGGTCATCCTCGCGGGTCTCGTCATAGCCATACACGAAGAAATCGCGGTTCACTCCCGATGCGTCTCTGCCGTCGGAGGTATAAGCAAACATGTTCAGGGCGGCGGGACGGAAATTGGACGCAATCTCACTGGGCATGGAGATAGTTACGTTAAACTTGCCTTGACGCACCGAGTCGCGCCCCACGTAAAGGCGGTCGCCCTGCTCCTCGAATGTCGATTCCTTTCCGTCGCCATGAGAAAGAGTGGTAGTGCTGTATTCGGCATCATAAAGCGTAGGCACGAAGACCCCGTTGAAATCCTCGGCAAGAGTGCCGTTGGCGGTAAGCACCCTACCCTCGATCGTCACTTCCTGGCGCGCTTTTATCGTCAGCTGCGCGTCGGCATCCACGGTCTCCCCGCCTATACGGTCGAGCACCATGCGACGGCGAGGCGACATCAACGTGAGCGCGGGATCGCCAAGAAGCACGAATCTAAGCTTGTTTTCCTCATTTCCAAGCATAGTATTCTTGGCGCGGCGCATCATCTCGCCAACCGGAACGGGAGTGCCGTCATCATAGCGGTCAAACGCTTTCGACGCCAGGGCAACCGTCATNTCGCCGTTATANGCGATATAGACAGGACGGGTTGCTGCTATCGCTCCGATCACGCCATTAGGATTGAAAAAGAGCGACTCAGCTCCCGAATTATCCACGAGGTCCCAGCGAAGGAAATCGCAAGTCGCGGCAAAAAGCATGGGCTGACGGGCGAAATTGGCGGCATCGATATCCTGCTGGGTCAACAATCCTTCGCCGGTCCAGCTGAACGTGTTGGCGTGGCCTATATACCACCACCACAACGCTCCGCTGTTAAGCGCGCGCATCATGCGGTCATGAGCTCCGACAGCCACATTATCGACCAGCGGGAAAGCGTCGACATAAACTTTCGTATAAAGATGGTTACGTCCATCCTCAGTAGAGATCATCGCATTATAGGCATCCTCCATCTGCTCAAGATGTATTCCCACGTTTTCATCGTCAGCGGCAAGCACAATGCGGTTTTTCCAATCGATTTTCTTTTCATCGGCGAGGTAGGAACGCAGTTTCGTCACGGCGAGCGCGGCATCGGTCGTCGATGTCACGGGAATGCGCCCTATAGCTATGCAATGACGGTCGCTTCCGGGTTTCACTCCCGATCCATCCTCAAGGAATGCGAGATAATCCTCAGTAGTATAAGAGGAGTTGTCATGGCTGCCGTCCACCGTTTGCCATTGAAGCAGCACCGGCTTGCCGAGCATCTTCACCTCGTTGGAAATAGCGCGGTGGTCATAGATTCCGCGACCAAGCATCAACACGAAACCAAAACGGCTGTCGGCTCCTTCACGTCCACGGTCCCAGAACATCTTGAACATGCGTCGGAAAGCATTGACATGAGGAGTTCCCGATGAAAACTCATTGAACACATCGTCCTGATTCACCACCATCACGTCGAGAGGCATTTCGGTTGATTTGCGGTGAAGCTCGGCTATCTCCTCAGCCTTATCGCGCCATTCAGGCATGGTAATGATAATCATTTGCGGAGTCTCAGCGCCATGTATATTCTGATTTGCCACCGTTCCTACATAGACAGGTGACGGCAACGAAGCGTCTTCATTCCATGCGATATAGTGCCTAACTCCCGATTCGGTAGCGGTCCAGCCAAGTTCACTGCCTGAAAGCGAGGCGTTGACTTTTGCCGCATTTCCCGGCTTGGTAACATCCCACAACCGTGTTCCCGACGAAGCGCTGCCGAGCGCCGCCGAACGAGAGTTGAGATAAAAGTCCAGAATTCCTGACGAAAGCCGAAGATTGCGTGTGTAATTCACAACGATACGGTCAAGGCGAGCCATCTTCACATTGCTGCCCGAGGGGCGGAATGAAACCGAAAGGTCCATAGCGTCACCGTTGACAGCAACACTGCGCGTCATCTCTTTCAGCACATAATGGCGATGGTAATCATCCACCGACGCATCGATTATATCAGTTGCGATGTCAGGAACCTCATTACCGTTCACCGAGAAACCGAGCTGAGAGCCGGCGCCTATTGTCTTTGTTGCGAAATGACAGCTGAAGGACACATTATCGTCAGCTTTATCGACAAGATCGAAATTGAATGAACGTGCGCGCNTCGAAGTGAAGTCCTCNCCGAGNAAAGTGTGTCCCGTCGAGCCGGGTGAAACAAGTTCCTGNTCATGATATNCCATCTCGGTAAATNTTCTCGCCACGCNCTCCGACATTCCGGCNGTGCCGGTTGTCGACGTAATTGTCTCCTCGCCGCNGNCGGTCAAGAAATAATATCCTTCATTGGAATAATAATTGCGGGTATAGTCACGCCTGCCCGCACGCTCCACTACCGCCACAGGACCCTCGGCATAAAAAACGATTCCGCGCGAGGTGGATTCCGACATAGCCTGAGGAAGATCGTCCACGTAATTTTCGGCGTTAAGCACATCGCTTATCGAAGCGCCGCCATATCCGTAGACCCTCACTTTCGACGGGTCGGAAAAGCCCCAGCGTTGCAAATCGGCAGTAGGAATGAGGTAAATTCCTGATTCACTTACTTTAATCTTCACCCATCGCCCTGCCGACAATTTTGACGACTGAGCATACGTGTCAAGTGAAAACGCTGAAACGCAAGGAGTTTCCACCACCCCCCACACCATCAGCATCAAAAAACAAAATAGTTTTATATAATAAGTAGGATATCCGTGTTTCATAATTACATTAATAACGATAAGNATGGCACGATTATTGTTTTTTTCACGTCATCTATTGCAGTTAAAGAAAAAAGTCGTAACTTTGTGCCCGGGTAAGTCCTACACGACCAGCTCCCCGGGAACTCCGCCAGGCCTTGACCGGAGCAACGGTACCGGGTTGTAGCGGTGCGATGTAGTCAGCTTACCCTTTTTTTGTGCCCGTGCCAAAAAATTCGGCAGCCAATATTTCGGGAGTGTCAGGTAATGTTGTATCTTTGTTTGAAAAATAATAATTCACCATCATGCCGGAAAAGAAAATCATAATTGCCATAGACGGGTATTCATCGTCAGGCAAGAGCTCAATGGCTAAAGCGCTCGCGTCAAAAATAGGTTACCGCTACATCGACTCCGGAGCTATGTATCGCTCAGTCACCCTTTGGGCNATGCGCAAGGGGATTGTTAAAAACGGAGATGTAGACCGGGCTACGCTTATAGCGTCACTTCCTGAAATAAATATCGACTTCCGTGTGATGCCCGACGGAAAACAGCACACTCTGCTCAACGGCGAGGATGTCGAAGAACCTATACGCCACCTCGACGTGTCGTCAAATGTGTCGCAGGTCTCGGTCATTCCCGAAGTGCGCCATAAACTTGTGGACCTCCAGCAGAGTCTCGGCGACGGCAAGGGCATAGTGATGGACGGCAGGGATATNGGCACAACCGTTTTCCCGCAGGCTGAAATGAAAGTGTTCGTGACAGCATCGGCTCAAACCAGGGCGCAACGACGGCTGCAAGAGCTGCTCGACAAGGGAATTCCGGCTTCCTATCAGGAAGTTTTCGCCAATGTCGTGCAGCGTGACCACATCGACGAAACCCGTGAAGAGAGTCCGCTTAGAAAAGCTGACGACGCAGTGGTGCTCGACAATTCAGTAATGACTGTCGATGAACAGAACCGNTGGCTGCTCGACCTCTATCACAGCATAGTCAATTCGTGATGCGCATAGAGATCGACAAGGAATCGGGNTTCTGCCACGGAGTGGTGTCGGCGATACGCAAAGCCGAGAATGAGCTTGACCGCTCAGGCACCCTCTACTGTCTCGGCGACATCGTTCACAACAGCGATGAAGTGGAGCGCCTGAAGAAAAGGGGGCTCATAACGATAACCCACGAGGAACTCGAAACGCTCCATGACGTGAAAGTGCTGCTGCGCGCCCACGGCGAGCCGCCGTCGACCTACGAAATAGCGCGCCGCAACAATATCACCATCATCGACGCAACCTGTCCCGTAGTACTGCATCTTCAGAAACGGATTCGCGAATCCTATGACAGCCGCGCCGACAATGAGACTATCGTCATTTACGGCAAGCGCGGACATGCCGAAGTCAACGGGCTTGTGGGACANACCAACGGCGAAGCGCTGGTCGTNGAAGACCTCTCGGGGCTTGACAAGCTGAACTACGACAACGACATCGTCCTATACTCCCAGACCACCAAGTCGCTGCAAGGANTNTCGGAAATAATCTCGGCTATAGAGTCACANAAATCACCGCAATCCACATTCCGCTACTATGACACGATATGCCGACAGGTCGCCAACCGCATTCCCCAACTCAGGGAATTCGCATCGGCTCACGATCTCATCCTCTTCGTGAGCGGCAAAAAGAGCAGCAACGGAAAGATACTTTTCGGAGAATGCCGTGACGTGAACCCCAACACCCATCTCATCTCCAACCCTGATGAAATCGAGCCGGAATGGCTCGACGGAGTGAACAGCATCGGAATATGCGGCGCCACGTCGACTCCGCGNTGGCTCATGGAGAATGTCAGAGACCACCTCGTCAAAATCACCGATCATGAATGACTTTATCGCGATTGACGTGGAAACCGCCAATAATCATCCGTCAAGCATCTGCGCCCTCGGAGCCGTGAAAGTGGTCGACGGCGTAATCGAGGACGAATTTTATGAGCTCGTGAAACCTGAACCTGAATATTATTTCAGATACTTTTCCGAAAATATCCACGGCATCTTCAGGGAGGACACCGAGGATGCCGCTACATTCGACGTGGTGTGGAACAACATGCTGAAACAGTTCGGATTCGAGCATGAGCCTGAAAAAGCGGTTTTCGTGGCTCACAATAAAATGTTTGACGAAAAATGCCTGAAGGAGGCTCACAAAGTTTACGGAATGACATGGTGTGACAACANCTTCCTTTGCACGTTGCAGAAAGCGCGACGCGCCATTCCCCGTCAACTCATCGGGAGCTACTCGCTCCCAGTCCTGTGTGACTTTCTTGGCATACCATTCAATAATCATCACAACGCGCTTGCCGATGCCGAGGCTTGCGCGAAAATAGCAATGACACTTTTATGAAAAAACTATTGCCAGTCATCTTCGCCACGCTGCTCTTCGGATGCGGCAAAAGCGCTTCGGAAAAGGCGGCATACAGCCGGGGAGAAGCCGANGCNGCGACCCTGATTGAAACAATATCATCCATGTCGGAAATGCAGTTTGAAAGTTACTTGCTCAATGTGCGAGCCAANGAATACAGCTATGTCACTTCGGGCGATTCTGCTGCTTCCGTGTCCTATATCGAAGGATTCGAAGACTATCTGAAAGAGCATTCCGACTCCATTTCATCACTAATTCTTTGATTATTTCAAATTTTTATCACCACAAGAATCATGCATAGCGTAAAGGAATATGTCGACTACATCGACTTGCAGATTTCAGCCATCAAATACCCGTCATCGCCAAGCGGATTGTATGAACCGATAAAATATGCCCTCTCCGCAGGAGGCAAAAGATTGCGCCCAATGCTCCTCCTCGCGTCAGCCGAATCGCTCGGCACACCGATGGGGATGGTCATCAACCAAGCGCTCGCTATCGAAATGTTCCACAACTTCACCCTGCTTCATGACGACTTGATGGATCGCGCCGACATGCGCCACGGCAAGCCCACTGTCCACATAAAATGGGACTCCCCCACCGCCATTCTCTCAGGCGACACCATGCTGACGCTTTCAGGCATGATGGTGACAAAAGGACTGCGCGACAAATCGGGACTTGAAATTCTAAGACTGTTCAACGAAACCGCCATCGCCGTGTATGAAGGGCAGCAAAAAGACATGGAGTTCGAATCGCGCGCCGATGTTTCTGTCGAGCAGTACCTCGACATGATTTCTCAAAAAACGGGAGCGCTCATCGCCGCGCCATGTCTCATGGGAGCAATGCTCGCCAACGCCGACGACGAGCGCCGCAAGGCATTCGACGACTATGGCAAATTCCTCGGCAGAGCTTTTCAGCTTCAGGATGACTGGCTCGACACTTACGGCGACCCCGCCGTGTTTGGCAAAAAAATCGGCGGAGACATCCTGAACGACAAGAAAACATTCCTGCTGATAAAGGCGCTTGCCGATGCCAACGGCAAGCAGAAGGATGAGCTCCTCTCACTGATGGGCACACGCTCCACTGAAAAAATTGAGCGCGTGCGCGCCATTTATGACGCTACCGGAGCCGAGACAGCATGCCGCGCTCTGATCGAGGAGTCGACCGCCGAAGCCGTCAAGGCGATTGAACGTGCCGAACTATCAAGCAAGGCGACTGAATTTTTCCGTTCGCTTGCTGAAAAATCACTCACCCGCCGGTCATGATCATCGACACCCACACCCATCTCTATCTTCCGGAATTCGANAATCCAGCCGAGACTGTCAATCGGGCGTTCGATGCCGGGGTAGGACATCTCATATTTCCGAACGTGGACCTCGGCACGATCGACCCGATGAAGAAACTCGCCGGGCAATTCCCCGAAAACATTTCAATGGCGATGGGACTGCACCCCACCGAAGTGACCGCCAATTGGGAGGATGATATCAAGCAAATAGAATCGGAGCTTGACGGCGCGACAAACTATGTGGCAATCGGCGAAATCGGGATTGACCTTTATTGGGACAAGAATTTCAAAAAGGAGCAGATGGAGGCATTCCGTCTCCAGTCCTCATGGGCGGTGGAGCGGCACCTGCCGGTCATCATCCATTGCCGGGAAGGGCTTGATGAAATCCTTGAAGTCTTTGACTCGATGGAGAGCGTGCCCCAAGGGGTGTTCCACAGTTTCGGCGGCACGGTTGAGGATGTCGAAAAAATTCGTCGCCGGGGAGATTTCTATTTCGGCATAAACGGCATCGTCACCTTCAAGAATTCAAAGTTGCGGGAAACATTGCCCGCAATAGGACCGCAACGCCTTCTGCTTGAAACCGACGCTCCTTATCTTGCTCCGGTGCCCCACCGAGGGAAACGCAACGAATCGGCATTCATCATCCACACCGCCGCTTACGTCGCAAACACTCTCGGAATGAAGCCCGATGAAATCGCTGCCATAACGACCGAGAATGCCAAACGACTATTTAAACTTGATATAAAATGATACGCCCGGTACTCCTCAGTGACGCAAAAGCCATCACCGAAATATATAATCACTACATTTCAGAAACGACGGTTTCATTCGAAACACAGCCNCTGACCNCCGCTCAGATGGNGAAACGCATTTCAGAGCTATCCCCATCCTTCCCCTACTTCGTTCATGTCGATGAAAACTACGACGTGACAGGATATTGCTACGTACACCCCTGGAAAGAGCGAGCCGCCTACTCGGGCACAATGGAGACGACCATATATTTAAAAGCAGGACATGAAGCCTGCGGCACCGGCACGGAACTGATGAACGTCCTCATCGAAGAGTGCCGCCGGCGCGGTTATCGCATTCTTATCGCCTGTGTCACCGCCGAAAACACCGGAAGCGTGGCGTTTCATAAAAAACTCGGATTTGAACAGGTGTCCCACTTCAAGAAGGTAGGACGGAAATTCGACCGGCTGCTCGACGTGATCGATTTGCAATACGAGCTTTAGCCTCCCGATGACGAAACATAATAAAGGGTGTTGTCTCACGACGACACCCTTTTATCTACAATCTATAAAAACATATATTTTGAAAAAACGGTCAAATATGTTGTTTCTCCAAAAGTATACAAAAGATTTATCATTAACAAGAGTTTATGTTGCAGAACATATTTTAACTATTTCAGCGGATACACTGCAGGACGCAAAATCCACGGAAACGGTGATTTCATCACAATGTTTTTATCATCCATGACCTTCTTGAAAGCTGCCGCGGCATCATCGGGAGTGGCAACGCTCTCGGCAACCACATAATACAACGGCTCGGCAGTCACCACAAGCAACGCTCCGGGATAGCCCGACTCGCGCAAACGCGCCACCTGCGACTTGGCATTGAACACCTGCTTGAACTGATTGACCACTACTGAATACTGCTTCACCGTTTCGGGAGTTGAATATTGAGGTACTGTCGCCACCTGTACTGTCAACATTGGAAGAGAGTCGCCCTTCACTATAAGCCGAGAATCAATCGCCTCGCGCCTCATCTGGTCATAAATCGTTCCCTCAACCGGCGACTTCTCAGCCGACTTCTCTTTAGCCACTTCGTAAGCCGCTCTATAATTCGCCTCGGTGGTCTTGCATCCTGATGCTGCCAACAGCATGGCGATGCATAATACTGATAGGAAAAATCTCATATCGATAGCTTAATTTTTATATCGAAGCAAATTTACACATTTTCATGTAAATGTCAACTATTTCCTATGACGCATCAAAACGTAGATTATCACCGGAGCCCCTATCACCGGAGTCACGGCATTAAGAGGAATCACTCCGTTTTCGGGCAGCACGGCAATCAAATTACACAACAACGCCACCGCCGCGCCACATAGAAGAGTCGCAGGAAGCAGCACCCTGTGATTGTCGCTGCGAAATATCATGCGGGCGATGTGAGGAACTGCAAGCCCGATGAAGGACACAGGACCGCAATAGGCTGTGATCACCGCAGTGAGAATACCGGTTGAAAGGAGAAGCATATTCCTGACTGCGCGCACATTCAGCCCCAGATTGATTGCGTAATTGTTCCCAAGCAGCAGAAGATTGAGAGGCTTTATCAAAAGAATAGACATCACTATTCCCGCAACGCTTATCGCCGCAAAAACCGGCATCTGCTCCATCGAAACTCCGTTAAAAGAACCCATGCCCCACATCGTATAACTCTGAATCCCCTGCGCGGTCGATGAAAAATTGAGCAAAGTGATAGCCGATGACGCCAAGTAGCCAATCATTATCCCTGAAATTAACAGCATGAAATCATTTTTCAGCCATGTCGAAAAAATCAACAGAATCCCCATGATCGAAAGGCTGCCGGCAAAAGCCCCGGCAATAACCGCGGCATAACCGCTCCACGAATAGCTGCCGGCAACAATCGAGCCGCCGAAGAGGAGCATCACCAACGCCACCCCTAAACTCGCGCCCGAGGAGATGCCGAGTATCGACGGACCGGCAAGGGGATTGCGGAATGCGGTTTGAAGCATAAGTCCCGAAACGGCAAGCCCCGCTCCGGCAAGCAGCGCCGTCAACGCCTGCGGCAACCGGCTTCCGAGCACAATGAAGCTCAACGGACTGTCGGGATCCCCGTCGCCGATGATGATTCCCCACACCTCCTGCCACGGAATCGAGACCGAGCCTATAAACAGGTTCAGCGCAAAAAGCAGAAGGATTGCTACGGAAAGAATGCTAAATCTTATCAAGGCTGCAATTTTTTGAAATAACGAGCCGTAACAGTGTCGGCTACCAGTTCAGGATGAATCAACTCCATGAGCTCAGCCAAAAGCCATTGAGGATGAAACGGCATCTCCTCATAAAAATTATTCACCGCCGAATTACACCCGTAGACACTTCCTGACCGGAACGGAGGAAGTTTCCCATAAAGCGCGTTGTCCCTTGCGAGCTGCGACATCGTCATGTCAGCAGGCTGAGCGTAACGCACCAGCCACAAATCGGCGTCAGCGCCTTTATAAAGCACCTGTTCTGGAGCAAGCGCGGCGCTCCCCGCTATTTTATACTCGTCAAATATATTTGTTCCTCCGGCATCCTCGATAAACCGCCCCATCGTGGAATAGGCGCCGGGCACATACCACACGCCTCCATAGATAAGGTCCATCAGCACTCCCGGGCGGGTCTTGGCTCCGTCAGCGATGCGCTTAACGTCAAGATAACAGCGCTCCGTTTCGGCAAACATCGAATCAGCCTTTTCCGTCGCTCCGAAAAGCCGCCCGTAGAATTTCATCCATTCAGCCCTTCCAAGGGGCGACGCTTCCATGTAGTCGGCGCATTCCACGATTGCCACCCCCAGTTGCGACAGTTTTCCGTAACCGTTGGTGTTTTCGTAGGGCGAGAGCAAAACCGCATCAGGTGCAAGCTCGATTATGCGCTCCACATCTGGCGCCATGCTGTTTCCGCAATCGGCAATCGCTCCCGACTTCAGTCGTGCCACAATCAATGAGTCATGAATATATGAAGCGTCACAAAGACCTCTTATTGCGTCGGCGGCGCCAAATTCAGCGATGAGGCAGTTATGTACCGCCGGATAGACCACGGCATTCCTTACCGGAGTGCGAACCACCGTGCCTGGCGGAAGAGCAGCGGGGAGCTCGCAACTGTCAGGCACGAGCAGATAAGTGTGGAGCAAGCGCGTCGTGTCCCACGGATTTAGTATATCAACTTTAGTGTAGCCGTCAAAATCAACAATCTCAAGATAGCGCGAATAAGCCATGGGGATAGTGTCGCCCCCCGATTCCGAATAATGAGCGTTGCCGCTCTTGCACGAAAACAAGAGCGACAACCCTACAATCACAGAAAAAAAAGTAGTCGTAAGTTGTTTCATGAATTACTCATAATTGAAAAATATCCCGGTGGGACAAACTCCGACGGTATATTTTTTCACGAAGTTGCCCTGAACGTCATATTCATTGCAGTATCCCGGAAGGTCATAGCCGCCATAACCGTTTTCATACAACGTGATATAAATGTGTCCCGTTATGGGATCGACGCCAATAGCCGCCGGCACATCGAGTCCAGGGGTCTCTTTAAGCATATCGGAGATTGCGCCGCGCTTGATGTCATAAACCTTATAGTCGAATGCCGGAGCCATGTAAGGCGCATTTACATAGTAAAGGAAGTTGCCCCATATAGTCGCCAACGTAGCCTCGGCAATCTCCGTAAACGACTTGTCAGGATTCATTTTATAGACCTTCGACACCACCGACATATAGTCGCCTTTCGCAAGGAGGAAAATCTCCTTCCCGTTCGACAGGAACCGCTCGGGATTCAACGGAACAGTGAATGTCTCGGCAACAGTGAATGTAGACAATTCGATGCGCGACGCAGTGGTGCCGTAGCCTACCGCCCAGTTCATACCGTCGGAATTAGGCACATAGAGATTGTCGCCGAGAATAGCCATCACCTCTGGATTGGGACCCACCTTAACGGTCTTGTCAATCGACAGCGAAAGAGTGTCGAGACGCGACACATAGCCATTGAACATCGAGATATAGACTTTTCCGTCTTTTGCCACGAACGAGCGCGGATTCTGCCCCTCGGCGCCTGTGAGCGAAATCGTTTTCTCCGCTTTAAGGGTTTTACGGTCAAGAATCTCAATAGTGTTTGANTGATATACGCCAAGATATATTTTCGAACCATACACCACCGCCGCCTGAGGCGTGTCGCCAAGCTTGCGGTTATTTGCCTTAAAGAACACGTCCTGTGAAACCTTCTGAGTGGCAAAGTCGATGTATGACAGGCTTCCATCTATCTTGCTGCTCATGTTTCCCTGATTGATAACGAAGACACCTTCGCTTATCTCGGGATTATCGGGATTTGACGACTTTTTGTCGTCATCGTCGCTACATGACGCAAACGCTACCGCACAAAGGGCAAAAACCATCCCTGCATAAACTCCATTTCTCATAATCTGTAATATTGATTTAATTTAGTGAATATCTGATAGAAAACAGCCATGAACGTCCCGGCATAGGATAGCGGGCAATCACCTCATACTGCTTGTCAAGCATATTGAGCAAGTCAGCGCGCAACTCAATGGAGTGAGCCCGAAAACGGAACGTGCGATAAGCCGACATGCCACATTCCATATATCCCGGAATCCTTGTGTCGGGCGAATTACTGTTGGCGGCATACCGCGCGCTCACTCCGGTGCCGTGAATGGACACGTTTACCCACCGGTTTTCATAGCTCAGCGACATGCCTCCTGAATTAAGCGGAGTGTATGCTACCTGCTTCATCCAGTCAGGAGCCAAGCGGTCGGTTCGAGGCTGAGCGCGTTGATAGCTATAGTTACCGGCAAAGATAAGCGACTGCGCGCTGTTAAGCCTTATCGAGGCGTTCAACGTCACGTCAAGTCCCAGCATTCTCACTTTGCCGAGATTCATCATCTGCCATACGAACATATTATAAGGTATGGCGACGATCTTGTCCTTGACGTGATTCACATAACCGTCGACAGTCATCGACAACTCAGGCATCCATGACAGCGCCGGCGCGAGATAGGTGGCGCCGACATTAATCTGGTCAGTAGACTCGGGACTAAGATCGGAGCTTCCGTAATGGTCGAAATAAGCCTCGTTGAACGAGGCAACCCGGAAAATATTCTTATATGAGGCTCTCAGGAAGAAAGTTTGCCGTGAAAACGGTTGCCACGACAGGCTCAACGACGGCGAAAGTCTCATTGCGTCGCGAGCGTCAGCCCCCGCCTTCGCCCCATTGAGATAGACCGAGTAAAGCGCCCGCGCCATTATCGACAGTCTGCCGTAACGGTATCTCGCAGTCAGCGACTGCAGCACGCTATTGCGGTAAGGGCGGTTGTCATTCGGTAGGTTACTGTTGAGATTATTGTAGGCATAATCGGCTGAATAGTCAAATGCCCATCTGTCATCGGGCATGAACAGAACGCAACCCGATGCATATACCTCGCGCTGCCAATAATTCTGGTCGAGCACTCCGCCGGGATAAATGCCCTTTTCATCGTGATACAGCGACGCCGCCCAATTAAACTTGGCATTGCCCTGCACTGACCACTTCCCGTTGATGACGTTTCGATACTGAAGCTGAGTGAAGAAATTGCGTTCACGCAGCTTTTCATGATTCACGTCGTTGTAATAAATNACCGGACCCGGCAGCCGGCGACCGTTGTCGTAATAATANACCTTNCCCTTCAGCGAGGANCGNGCCGTCAACTTGATGCCGGCGTTGATTTCGGCATGTCCCGAATTCATCATGCTGTTGTTGCGGCGTTCCCGGGAGGTGCTTGCTCCATTCTTTAGAGTGAAAGGATAGTCATTATCGGTGTGAATAAATTCGCCTGTCACGGAGAGCGCTACCCGTTCGCCCACATTCTTACCAAGCCGGAAGAACGGATTGACATTTCCGAACGACCCTATGCACATCTGTCCCTTGAAATGAAGAAGAGAGTCGCCAAATTCAGGCAATGTCAGCGACGACACCGCCAAAGTGGCAGCCGATGCCGCCGCACGCGCCGGAATGAAAATGTCGTCGTTGTCGCCGATCACCATCGACAGGCTACCGATATTGTCAAGCGAATAGCGCGACACGTCAATCTGTCCGCTTTGGCAATCGCTCAAAGTTATTCCGTCATACACAACGGCAGTGTGCCCCGCGCCGAAACCCCTCACCGAAACGGTTTTCAATCCGCCGGCGCCGCCGTAATCGCGCAGCGTCACTCCCGGCATTCGATGAAGCGCGTCCGAAATGTCGGTCACGCCTGTCACTTTCAATTTTTCAGCATCAAGAACATGGACAGGGGCGGAACTTGTCAACGACTTCGGAGCGACCGACGCAGAAACTTCCACGCCTTTCAATTCATGTATTTTTCCTGACACGGTGTCGGGCTCGACGGTGTTTCCAAACATCGCCAATCCACACAATAAAAGACTGTGACTCATTATATGCCTTCTCATCCTCGAAGAAAAACATTATTAATAAACGCTTGGCAGGTCTTCGGACTTATCTCAACCATCAATTCTGACGCCTTCCCAAATCTCATTAGTGGACTCAGTGACATTTGTCAGAATCTCACTTTGCGCGCAGGCAAAGGTGAGAATTACCGCAGCGGGACTGTCCGGGATTCACACCCGAGTTCCCTTTTAATCGCCCTCTCTATCGGGCAAACCAAATGCTCGGCAAATTTAACCAAATTTTTCCTTATCCCAAATTTTCCCGCCCAAATAATCAAATGGCTTCAAAAGATTCACCCTCCAATCCGCAAGCCTGAAAGGCTCATCCCTTTGATTGCGTGGAATATGAATGGCAAGCCTGAAAGGCTTACCCCTATGGATAACCCGGCACTACGAGCGTAGCGAGGTGTGCCGGGACAACCGTCCGCCCCGGTCCGCGAGCCTGAAAGGCTCACCCTTATGGATAACCCGGCACTACGAGCGTAGCGAGGTGTGCCGGGATCACCGAAACAAAAGATTGCACTCTGCAAAGAGTGCCCCCTAAACCAACAAGGGGAAAACGAACCCGCAAGGGTTCATCCATCAATAGCCGCAGGGCGGAACCCACGGAAACAAGCATCCCCACAAAATCCGATTCTGAAAGAATCATCAACCAGTGTCGTTCCTACAGAACTCCGAATCACGGCGGCATTCCCTGCCCCGGGGTGCCGATTCGCTCCACCCCGGGCTATTCTCTGACGGTCCTTCAGACCTACCTTGCTATTGCAATCGTTTTGGGCTCACCTGCGACAAACCGGAATGATGATTCTTTCAGAATCTAAGTTGGGTAAATTCCGCTTTCCGGTCGGTATCGCCCTATGGGCTCAACCGCCGGCTACCGATAGACGAGCCTTGCAGGCTCGCTATTTATATTCTTTCAGGCTTGCTGACCGGAAATATCTACCGATCTTGATTGATGGCGATATTGAAATAAGTAAGTCAAGGTTCTTTTGCTGCCGTTTTGGCGTGGCGAGCCTGTGTCCTGTGTGGGCGTGGTTCTCGCGGGCGCTCTTGGCGGGGGCAGCTGCCGCTTAGCAGCTCAAGGCTTGGGAGGGTGTTTGCCGCAGCCCCGGGGCGGGGAGGATGAGGGTCCGGTGTTCATTGGCGCGCCGTACGGTTGGTGTGGTCGGCTCTTCGTTGGGTGACATCGCGCGCGATGTCCCTACTTTGGGGATTGCGGGGTGCTGTACGTTTTGGGCGGCTCGGCGGTGGAAGGTGTCGTCGTCGAGCTGGCGCGGGAGGATCCGATAGTTTAAGGGATGGATGACGGGGTCGCGGGGGATTTTTTTGAGCGCCTCGCGGCGTTGTTCCCTTATGCGCCGTTGCCGCTCTTTTTCAGCGGCTTGACGGCGCTCGTATTCGTAGAACGCCAGCCGCCGGTATTCGCCGTAGTCGCGCAGNAGATAGTATTCGTCGGTGCGNGGCGGCATGCANTCNTCGAANGTGANTTCGGGGAGCGCGCCGAAGGGTATCTTGCGNCGCATGGGGCGGTAGTCGGCGGGGAGGGCGAGGTCGAGNGCGAGGAACGCCGCNTCGTCGTCCNNCAGNGAGGAGTAGTGGATNAAGGCGTAACGGAAGGGGGTGTTGNGCCGGTAGTCGCCATGGACGATGACGAATGAGCCCGNNGCGGAGGGGACTCCGGAGACGGCTGCGGCGAGGGCGTTNTCGAAGCCNTCGTTCCAGCGGGTGCANGGGTAGCGGTCGCAGTGGAGCAGGGCGGCTCGGTGGAAGGCGTAGCCGCGGATGGCGGAGTGCCTGCGGGCGGAGGCGTGGAGAAGGCGAGCGGAGGGCGCCACGGCTCGCGCCTGCTTGAGGGAGGTGTCCATGAGGACTCCGCGCGTGGAGGGGTAGAGATGGTCGAGGTAGCGCATGTAGTCGGCGATGAGG